>Ga0194063_10000140_pt1 | contig 49769 bp, 46 predicted proteins | sample SepL3720m_MetaG_FD_155459 | JGI IMG/M metagenome (GOLD analysis project Ga0194063, IMG submission 155459) | Anoxic zone freshwater microbial communities from boreal shield lake in IISD Experimental Lakes Area, Ontario, Canada - Sep2016-L373-20m | ecosystem: Environmental > Aquatic > Freshwater...
TATTCAAGTTAGTGTCTTTCATAGTTATATTCATAGCCTATGATTCTACTAACCCGTTTCCTTTTTCATGCTCATCTTGCGTGAGAATGACTTGTTATTTCATGCTCATCTTGTATGAGACAAGACTGCCTCTTGACATTTTGTACAATATCTTGTACATTATGAATATGAATAGTTTACTTTCTATTTCAGATGTGCGAGCGAATCTTCCCGAGCTTGTGGCGAGGGTGGAGAATACTATGTCACGTGTTGTTATTACGGTAAACGGACAGCCAAAAGCTACTCTTGTGAGCTCAGAAGAATTAGAATCACTTGAGGAAATGGCTGAACTTCTCACAATCCCAAGAATAAAGGAATCCATAATCAAAGGCCTCAAGCAGGCAAAGATGAGCAAGGGAAAACGCTTATCTGATTTGAAATAACCTATGGATATTATTGTTACTCCTCAAGCCGAAAAACAATATAATAAACTCCCTAAGAGCGATCAGGGAAAAATCAAGAAGAAAATATTGTTGTTGGAGCAGGATCAAACTGCCGGAAAAAAATTAATGGGTGCTTTTTCTGAAGTATATTCTCTACGGGCGTGGCCTTATCGGATTTTATATTATACAAATACAGCACAAAATACTGTATATATTGTTACAATTGCCCATAGACAAGGAGCCTATAGCTGAAAGCTGAAAGATTAAAGCTGAAAGCTTCAAAAGTAATACCTGTTAGCTGTTGTCTGTTGACTGTTGACTGTTTAAGGAGAGGTCGCATAGTGGCCTAGTGCAGAAGTTTACTAAACTTCCGTAGCGCAAGCTACCGGGGGTTCGAATCCCCCCCTCTCCGCCATGTTGCTAAATCAGAGGTTTTATTGAGATTTTCGGCATAGACATAAGGCTTTTTATATTGTACTGACTGGATAATCTCCCCTTTAAGTGTAAAGTTCCAAAGTATCCCCTTTAATAAATCAGCTTTCACAATATCATCTCCTCCTAAAAATATTTCTGGAAGGTCACAAGCGTCTGACTTGAACTTTTCCACAAGTTCCAAAGTAGATTCTGTATCTATTGGTTTTAAGTTTTTGAGTTGAGTTTCAAGAATAACCAACTCGTCCTCAAGTTCTTTGTTCTTTTCGTCATAGCGTTCTTGTGATATTTTGTGAGCGAGAAGTAAATCAAGAAGCGAGCTCAAACTCTTTTTTGTACAAGTAATTTTGTTACTCATAATTTCCCTCATGGTATCGGTTGTGCCGTGCTGCATTCGTAAGTCTTTGGCATAGCCTTCATACGAAAGATTAGCTAGGTCTTTATCAAGAGCGAAGCCCTCAAGAAGTTTTGCTGTAATAGATTTTACTTTGTCTTGAGGGAGATAGTTATGATGTTGATTACAAACTCCTTTACCATTAGTGCAATAATAATAAGAGTAAATACCCTTTTTGAGACTTGCCGTATATTGACACCCGCAAATAGCACAAATGACATATCCCCTATACAGAAAATTGTGCGTCCGTTTCCTTTTTGGACTATTTCCCGATAGAATTTCTTGACATAAATCAAAAGTGGCTTTATCAACAAGCCCTTCATGCTGGCTTTTATAGAGAACTCCTTTTCTTCTAATAACGCCATAATATTCTGGGTTTCGCAGTATTCTATTCATGGTAGATTTGTGAACCCTATTGCCATTCACCGAGCGAAAGCCTTTTTCATACATGATATTTGCTAAATCTTTTAAAGAGTAATCCTCCGTTTTATAAAGGTTGAATATTTCCTTAACATATGGAGCTCGTAACGGGTCAAAAACAATCGTAGGAAGCTTATTAACGTACCCAATAGGAGCATTTGAAGGATATTCCCCTTTGAGGAGTTTTGAGGCATTGCCATCAAGGACTTTTATTTGTAAATCACGCGAATATTTAGTGGCAGAAGCAATTTTATCAACAAAGCTACTGAGGCTTTCTAAACTCGAATACACAATATTTCGAGTACGAATTTCCTTAAGTTTCCCCCCTGCAAACATGTTAAGAAGAGTTGCGCCCTCAATTAAATTCCTCGTAAGCCTATCAGTGTCCACAACCAAAATAGCATCAGCTTCCCCCTTATCAATACGCTTTAACATTGCTGTAAATTTAGCCCTCTGGTACTCCATTTTTGCACTCTTCTTCTCTTTTATGATGTCTATTACCACAAGGTCGTGAAGGCGTGCAAAATCAACTAATATCCGTTCCTGTGTTTCAAGAGATTGAAGTTGTTTACCTTCTTCTTCAGATGATTTCCTGCAATAAATAAAATATTTCATACTAATTTTCGAGCTATTATAACACCTTTAAAAAAACATAAATACTATAAGGACTAAACAACATCACATAACAGAGAAATGAGAACTATGTACATATCAAGCGGTGTTACATAACCGCTTGAGTGACTTTTGAAAAACAGGAAATAGGCCCGTTCTACTGCCCAAACCCATAATTGGTGACCTGTAATTATTTACCGCATTCTTTTTATGAGTTAGTTTATATTGCCTATATGCTCTAGATGGAAAATCAATAGTTTCATTGAGTGAAATATTAAGACATGCAAGCTCAACATCACTATGGGATGGATTATATCTATATCGCTTTTTTAAGTAGGCACACATCATATTTTTGAATATCTGTGAAAACCCAACTCCCCGAATATAAAACATATTTGACTTATAAACTCCATAAGATGAATAAATGAAATACTGTGCGACAAACCCATTCCCATGGGAAGAAAATAGAGGTGGGCCATAGGGATTAGAATTCTTCGTTTGGTTTGAGTTTTCCATATTTAAGGGCAATATAACGGGCACGAGCTTTACCTATGTAATAAAGACTTTGACAAGATTCCAACACGTCAGCATCACTGGGCTCTATGTTGTATCGGGCCTGAAGAAAGGAACGTACTTTATCTTTGTACTCCTGCGTAAAATCCATAACTTTGGAGACCTGAGATATACCCAACAAAAAGAAGAATGCCTGCTTACTTGTTTGTTATTGTGGGTATAGTTTTGCTATGGATGCACCTTGCGAAAAGGAGTATAGGCCGATTGTGGTGCGTTGTCAATGCCTTTTAAAAAAGAAAAAAAGCCTCCGGAAGCATACCAAAAACCCTGCGGGATTTTTGGTAGAACACAGGCGTCTTTTTTTCTTTTTTTGTCCTTTTTTTGTTTTTTTCTTTTTGAATATGTCCTGACACCTAAATCCAAAAAATATCATAGAAAAAGGTTGGGTAGTATAATGAGGCAACTTTAAAAATTTCTTTTTTTGACATGAACAAAATTCAGGTATTCCTAAATCTAGAAAAATTGCAGGGCGATATTTTAATTGAGAGATTTAAAAACGATATTGAGAATATTACTAAGCGTGATAATGAAATTGAGAAGCTTAATATAAGCTATGCTGTAAAAAGCGTTATTCTTTTTCATGAAGCTAAGACGCTTTATTCACTCGGCATGTTCGACATGACGATTATTGTCTGCAGAACGATTGTTGAATATCTGGCTCAAGAACTATTTATAGAATATGCTCAGATTGATGGCGAATATGAGGCTATTATCAAATTAGCTGAAAATTTGGATTTTAGAAAAATTGTAAATGAATTTCTTTACAATAAAGATGAGACAAAAACAATAATTTCAAAAGATAATAAAGAGAAGTTTAATAATATTTATACAATGGGAAATGACTGGGTACATCCAAAAACGAGCAAACAAACCAATGTAGAAGATACTGCAAAAAATATTATTTTGTTGTTAAGAGACTTACTTGATTCATTAAGGAATGTATTTAATGATTACTATGCAAACGATGGAAAACTAATCCCAAAATTAAACAGAAAACTACCAAGAAGACCAATGAAGCTAACAGAATAATTAATGAAATATATACTTAAGCAAAGCGATTAAAACGACAACAGCAAGGACAACCAAAAAAGGTTTAGTAGCATGTTTTAAAATTAGTTTGTACGCCAGCTCTATAATATTGCTAGCCTCATTTTCTGTATATAGCTTCATCATTTTATCTGGTCCTTCAACTCCTGGTGCCATTTTATAAAGTTCTTTTGTAAGGGTTTCATATGTAACGCTCGCTACTTGTTCTTCAGCCGTCCATTCAGGTTTTGATTTACCCATTATCTTATTACCAAACTTGCTTACAATCCTTTTACGCATCTCTAATAAGTCGCTTGGTTTAAGATTTTCTTTGCCTTCTGGATTTAACCAACTTTTGTTACTGTTTGTCATATTATTGTTTGGCTACATTATAACAAGTTATAATCAAGAAGGGAAATTCGTGCATAAAAAGTTCCAATAGCGTCCCACGCTCTCCGCCTTCGCCTCGCTGAAGCTCGGCTACGGCGAGACACGGTCCGCCAAGACGAGCGAAAGCGGGTTTCGACCTACGGCAGATCTTCAGAGAAGTTGTTTTTTATGATAATATTATCAACATGTTCTACGTTTACATCCTTCTTTGTAAAGATAATAAAACATATCTTGGCTGTTGTGAAGATTTAAAAGAACGAATTAATCGACATGAAAAAGGTACTGTCCCAGCCACAAAAGACAGACTTCCTATAAAACTTATTACATATCTTGCCTTTTCCAACAAATATACCGCATTTAACTTTGAAAAATATCTCAAATCCGGCTCGGGGAGGGCTTTTATGAAGAAGCATTTCTTCTAAAATATACGTTCGAACATATCCCGGGATTTTTGTAGAGGATAGTCATTTTTTTCCCTTCTTTTCAAACATCCAACCTAATGTAAAGCCACCTAAAGTGAATTGAAAGAAAGAAAAGAAAAGTATTATTATAACATCTGGGATACCTCCATTTGGAAATAATATTGACGAAATAATTGCAGGAATTAATAGCGAAGTAAAATTAAATAAAAAAGCTGCATTTTGAAAATAACCCAGAGTTCCCTCTACTGGATGAATTGATCCAGTTTGCGCCACAAACGACAATACGCCAAACATAAGCAAACCAACAAAAAAACCCCAATACTTTAGCTTCATACTAATTATAATAGCATATATATACATCGCTCAATGTTTGTTATATTATTGGTATTCAGAAAAGTTCCAATAGCGTCCCACGCTCTCCGCAACGTAAGAAATTGCAAAGCAATTTCAACGTTGCTGGAACGCTCAAATTTGCTTTGCTAGTTGCAAATTTATTGCGTTCCGCCGTATGTTTTACTACACATATATCCTCCAAAGCTTAAAAAATGGTAGTTTTTATATTGGATACACCTCAGATCTCAAGAAACGATTCAAAGAACACAATTCAGGCGAAAGTAAAGCTACAAAGCCATATATTCCTTATAAACTCATATTTTATGAAGCATTTTTAAACAGAATTGATGCGAAAAATAGAGAGGAATATTTGAAGGGTGGATATGGGAGAAAGACAATAAAGGCAATAATAAAAAGATATCTTGAAGAAACCAAAACAGATATAGATTCTTAACGTTCGAACATATTGCAGGATTTTTGGTAAAAGGCAGGCGTCTTTTTTTCTTTTTTTGTCCTTTTTTTGTTTGTTTCTTTTTGAATATGCCTTGACGCCCAAAACACAAAATTTTGATTTTGGTATGCCTTATTAATTTAGCTTATCAAAATAGATTTGAAGTTCTTGAGGAGTATTTAATATTATTTCTGATTTGCTTTTTTTTAATCTTTCCTTATCATGAAAACCCCACGAAACAGAAATTGGATGAACTCCTAATCCTGTAACTTCGTGTATATCGCCGTTCGTATCACTTATGAAGTAAATATCAGATGGTCGTGATTTGTACCGTTCTATAAGTAAGGTAATTATCGACTGGATTCCCGCCTCCGCGGGAATGACAAACAAATCGTTTCATATACCCCATCCTCTCTCACTTTATCCCATTCATACAAGCAGAAGACCTATTTGCAACTGACAATTTGTGGACGGTGCCCACCGCCACGTAAGAAATTGAGATTTTAGATTCAAAAAACCTCACTCCCTTTGCTATGAATGCACGCGGTGTATTTACATGATATACTAATAAAATGAACCCTCAAACCCGGCTTCGAGAAGAGTATGCGAAAGAACGTACCCTTCTTGCCATCAACAGAACACTCCTTTCCTATATTCGCACCTCAATGACCATCGTGGTAGTAGGCATTACCCTTATTAAATTTTTTGATAATCCGGCTCTTCAAAAAGGAGGGGTTGCTTTGATTATTGTTGCAATTATGTTAACAGCTGTTGGGATAGTGCGGTCGGCCCAAACAAGTAAACAAATTGACGAAGATGCAACACAAAAAGGATGACACAAAGGTGAAGATGATACGGGAGATGGCTCTTGTATATTTCCTCATTTTTTTTCTTTGGGCGGGGTATCGAATATTTTTTCGTCTCCCGGAATGGTTTGATGAATTTGTCGCAAAACCAATTCTCTGGCTCGGCCCCCTTCTGTATATACGGAAAAATAGTTTACACGTTGGAACGTTTGAACGTTTGAACGAAATGAATGTATCAAGAAATATTCTTTTCGGTCTGTTTGTTGGTATTTTGTATTTTTTCACGTACACGCTTTTTTCTTATTTTAAATTTGGCCCTCCAGCTCTTAATCCCGACCATTTATCGTTTGGAGGGATTATTCTGCAAGGTGCAATTGCTCTATGCACAGGATGTATAGAGGAGATTGTGTTTCGAAAATATCTTCTGGAGAAAATCATTCTCATTTGTGACGACCGGTATATTGCCAATTCAATTTCTACTATTTTATTTGTCCTTATCCATCTTCCTCTTATTCTTTTTGTCTATATGTATTCTCTTCCCATGACAGTATCGTATCTTGCGGTTCTTGCTATTTCGGGTTTTATTTATGGCGCTGTCTATTTACGGAAAAGGTCTGCAATTTCTTCGACCTTCACTCACGCGGCGTGGAACTTCTTGGGGGCAGTAATCCGGTAGTCACTTCTCAATCCGTCGTATTATCTTCTCCACTTCCCTATCATTGATTGAGTGATGAGGACCGCGATGAGAAAGAAGGGCTCCTGAGAATGTTTTGGGAATGTGCATTAATTCGTGGATTAATGTCTTTATCTTTTCACGTTCGGATAGTTTATCAAATCGCTTTGCAACGACTTCAATGATATAGTTTGCCCGAATCCCCGCCACTTCAAAAAATATTTTTGACATTCCCCAAATACGGGCGTATGCACGCGTCTTTGCGTCCAGGCTACGGATGCAATGAATGCGTGTTACATCGATATGGGTGAACTGCAACGCCACCACCAGCTGCTCTATTGTTTTTTTTATTTCCGGCGCTCGTTCGTATTTCATAGTTTTGTAACTTGAAGCTTAAAACTTATAACTTAAAAATGCAAATCAATCTACTTCTTCTCTCACAAGTTTCAAGTTAAAAGTTACAAGTTTAAAAGGCATTTTTATACTTGACATACACCCTTTCTGTTTATTATAGTGAGTATATCTATGTATATTAAAAAAAGCATGTTGCTTTTTATTACCGTGTTTATTGCGGTTTTTTTCGTGTATCCACGACCTACTCATGCTCAGTCTCAGTTTTATAAAGACTTTCTGTATAAGTTCCAAAGCAGATGGTCTGATATTGCAGTAAATCGAACTGGATCTCGTATTTTTATTATTAATGAATCTTATTCTCGTATTGAGGAGTATGATAGCGGGGGCTTCCTTGTTGCAATTCACGGCAGTTTTGGAACAGCTGCAGGAAAGTTTAACCGACCACAGGCGCTTTTCATTGATTCAACAGGTGCAGTGGACTATCTCTATATACTTGACACAGGGAATAATCGAGTGCTTCGTTATACCACCCTACTGGGAACCACAGGATCTGCGCTCGGCACGCCCACTGCTTGGGGCTCGTATGGTACTGGATCAAACAACGCCTTCTTCAATAATCCCACTGGTTTGACTGGAGATCACGACTACCTTTATATTGCTGATACCGACAATAATCGTATTCAAAAATGCACAAAGGATGGAGCAACTTGTGTAACTCTGGGCTCACTTGGTATTGATAACACAGCTGGAAGTGAAATGCGATTTAGTAGTCCAAAAGGAATTTGCCTCGATGAAACGACAACTCCATACAACAGAGTGTATGTTGCCGATACAGGAAATAATCGCGTTCAATGGTTTGCTACAAATAGCGCGGTTCTTGGGGGGAGTTTCGGATCATACGGATCGGGAAATAAACAGTTTATCCTTCCCTATCGTATTGCTTCAGAAAGTACTGGAACGTATATTTACGTTCTCGATACACTAAATCGTATTCAACGCCTTTATAAGAATACGGGAGAACTGGAGTCTTCCATCACTCTTAGCTCTTTTGGAGGAGGCATAAAAACACTTAATGGGGTCTTATATTCTACATCTCTTCCTACAACGCTTCAAACATATGATATTTTGAGCAATCCTACTCTAACGGCAACAGCTACAAACGATGTAGGTCATCCTGTGGACGTATCTGTAGATGCCCTGGGTAATTTTTATATCAATAATAATTTTGCTCTGAGTGTTACTGTTACTCCAACTCCTGGAATTCCTGCACCCTCTCCTTTTCCTGTTATTCAGAAATTTAATTCATCTTTTATCCAGACAGCGGAATGGCAGGGGGGCACTCCAGCATTTGGTATAAGTCCCTATGGTGGGCCAATGGGTATTGGTGTCAACTCAGGAGACGACGTATATGTGGCGGATACCGATGGAAATGCAATTCAGAAATTCACCTCAAGCGGAACATGGATTAGTACAAATACGGGATCAGGAATATTGGTAGTGCCTACTGGATTTTCTTCCCCAAAAGATGTAGCAACAGAATCAACGGGAAAATTTTATGTTGCGGATACAGGAAAAGGTCGAATTGTGAAGTTTGATTCAAATGGAGTGTATGTATGGTCACAACTACTGCCAACTATTGCAGCCTTAACTCCAACTCCTCCTTTGGGATCAAGCCCTGCTCCCTATGGAATAACAGTTGCATCTGATAATAAAATATATGTTGCTGACGCTGGATTTCATCGTATTCTCAGATACAATGCGAATGATAATGGATACGAAGCTTCATGGGGCCAATTTGGATCAGCGGATAGTAGTGTAATACCTCAACTAGATTCTCCTCAGGGGATGGCTATTGATACCGCGGGAAATATTTATGTGGCAGATACAGGAAATAATCGTATCCAGCGATTTGATCAAAATGGTACTCTTGCAACGCGCGTCGTGTGGGGCACCTACGGGACGCAAAACGGAAACTTTATTAATCCTCGTAATGTATTTGTTGATTCTTCAAGTAGAGTATATGTAAGCGAGATGGGAGATGTTGTTGGGACTGTCCCGAGAAATAGACGTATTCAAGTATTTGGAAATGCCACCGCAAGCGCAGGCCTTACTATTACTCAAACAAATGGCACCACAGTAAACGAAGGACTTACGAAAGCAGCTACTGTCATAGACAGCTACACCATTAAACTTAAAACGCAGCCAACCTCAACCGTACTTGTCGCAATTACAGCATCGGATCCAGACCAAGCGACCGTCGCCACTCCCACTCTTGCGTTTACCCAATATAATTGGAATATTCCCCAAACAGTGACGGTCATACCGACACATGACTTTATCGCAGATGGGACACATACTGTAACGATTTATCATAAGCCATCGACAGATGCTGTTACGGGGGACATTTATTATAGAAATGCAACGAACGTCTCTAAAGCTGATGTGACTGTAACTATAAATGATACTATCGATATACCCCGTGTCAACTTAATATCAGGATACGAAGCAGCAGACACGGGCGAATGGGTGATCTATCCCGACTCCGGTTCAAACATTGTTCCTTGGGCAACTGAAGGAGCTACACTTTCCAATGCATATACTATTTCATTAAATACTAAGCCTACAAGTTCCGTTACGATCACTCTCTCTCCCCCTTCCACCCTTACTCTTTCACAAAATACATTTACCTTTTCTCCTCTAGATTATGGTCCTCAAGATGTGGAGCTTACTCCTGTCCGTGATTATATCGCACAGGGACAGGGAGCTACTTTTCCAACTATTAATCATACAGCGACTGCATTGGGTAGTACGCCAGATTTGAATTATTCATCTCCAAATGCAAAATTTAGCAACGATAATGGAAATATGACGGTAAGGGTTCAAGACATAGATGTCGTGGGAGTTACCCTATCGAAAACTTCAGCAACCGTAACAGAAGGCGGAGCAACAGATTCCTATACGGTGAAACTCAAATCAAAACCGATGGATGATGTAAAAATTTATCCCACAGACGCTAGTGTCTCAGCTTCTCTAGCAGCGCTTGTTACACTTAATCCTACTGAACTTGTTTTTTCCCCTACTACCTGGGACGTTCCTCAAACAGTAACAGTAACGGCCGTGCATGATGATATAAAAAATACTCCCCCACAGCGCACTACAGATATTATTCATCCCGACACCTACTCCCTTGATACTTTCTACAATAATATTACCATTACGCAAGTGTCTACTACAATCAATGACTCTGATACGGCAAGCCTTCTTATCTCTAATCCCAAAGGAGGTCCGATTACCGTCACAGAGGGTGGAGCAAGCGGCACCTATGTATTTCAGCTGACCAGTATTCCCTTAAGTAATGTGTATGTGACATCTACTAACGCCGACGAGCAGGCGACTACATCTGCATACTTTTATACCTTTACTCCAAGCGATTGGAACGTCCCTCAATATGTAACGGTAAGCGCAGTTGATAATTATGTTGAGAACAGCAGTCCAACTACAACTATCTCACACACTCTTACTTCTTCTGATTCTAATTTTAATACTCCTTCATCACCAGTAAATCAAAGTGTCACGGTTATCGATAACGATACGGCTGGAATAATACTCACCTTACCTGATGGAGCGATTAATATCGCCGAAGCGGGGCCTTCTGACTCCTATTTCTTGAAATTAAATTCAAAGCCCACAGCTAATGTTACGCTTACTATGGCAAACCAAACACAGGCCGATGCCTCTCCTGCAATTGTTACCTTTACCCCAAATAATTGGAATGTGAACCAAAAAGTAGTACTCACTGCAATTCAAGATTATATAATTGAAGGCGCTCAGACACAACTAATCAGCTATACAAGTACATCTGGTACTGAAGTGATTTCTCCAGGTGGTGGCTCTACGTTCGTTGGTGGAGATGATAAATACAAGGGGAAAACGGCGAGTTTTACCGCCAATATCGCAGATGATGATAGTCTTTACCCAGGCGTATCTGTCGTTGAAACAGACGGAGGCACCACGGTCGTTAAAGATACAACGACAGATACCTATACATTGTCCCTTACGAGTAAGCCTACCTATACGGTTAAAATAAAAATCGTAGCAAATGGTCCAGAAGCGACCACGTCAGCCGGGGTATATTGGTTTGCACCAAGCGTGTGGAACGTGCCCCAAACTGTAAACGTATCAGCTAAAACAAATCCTTCGGGAAGTAAAACAGCGATCTTTACTCATCTTGTCACCTCGCTTGATGCACATTATGCAGGAATATCGGCTCCGACGGTCAACGTTACTGTAAAAGAAAAAAGTTCATCTTCCTCAAGCGGCGGTGCAGTAAAAGCTCCTACTTGTGGAAAAACACCTCCCAACAATGCGCCAAACTTATTCCAGGTGACAACCACTCAAACGCAAGCAACACTCTATTTCACTCCTATCCGAGAAAATATTTCCTATTACTTTATCGCTTACGGATTTGCCCCGGGAGATTATCGATTTGGCACGAGCTTTGAGATGGGCCCTTATGATGGTGTAATTGACTACACCGTGAACATGCTTACCCCAGGAACCAAATATTACTTTACCGTTCGTGGAGGTAATGGATGTGCAACAGGGCCTTGGAGCGCGGCAGTTCCTGCAACGGCAGTAGGATCTGAAAGCAGTGCTACTACAACGCGCACATATTATGCTCCGTATGCTGCGCCAAGCGCATCAGGCTCAACTTCTGGATCGTCAGGAGGCTCTTCCCCCACAGGAGGCATTTGGCTCACTCGAGACCTCTTCCCGGGAGCTCAAGGAGCTGATGTACGATCGCTGCAGGAGTACTTAAATGCACACGGATTCACCCTTGCGACCTCAGGCGCAGGGTCTCCAGGCAACGAAACAACCTACTATGGAAACCTTACTGCCTCAGCCGTACGCCGCTTTCAAGAAGCTCACTTTGCAGAGATCTTAAGCCCTCTTGGCTATGCAAGTGGCACAGGGATCTGTGGATCGAGCACAAGAAACTACATCAATAGCCACCCCTAGCTTACAGCATATTACTTGTAACTTATTGCTTGTAGCTTTTAGCTTTTAGCTTTTAGCTTTTAGCTTTTAGCTTTTAGCTTTTAGCTTTTAGCTTTTAGCTTTTAGCTTTTAGCTTTTAGCTTTATAAGAGTGTATAGTTTCAAGTTTCAAGTTTCAAGTTTCAAGTTTCAAGTTTTCCTTCGGCAAGCTCAGGACTAGTAAGTTTCAAGTTTTCAAAGATGATTTGACGTGGTAAAATAGAGAGAAGTCGCGCCCATAGCTTAATTGGATAGAGCAAAAGCTTGCGGAGCTTTAGGTTGACCGTTCAAGTCGGTCTGGGCGCACACTAATTAGCTACTCTCGTAGCAAAGACAAGAAGGCGTTTGAAGGTGGTACCCAAAGGCCAGCATGTTTGAAGCGTAAGAAACTCTGTATTTGTCTTTCGTGTAATGTATTCTATCTCAGAAGGGTCTACTACTCGCGTATCAACCACACGGTACATATACCGCTCCCCTTTATAAAAGATATTAATATCGTCTCCCTTGACGAGTTTGCCAAGAAGGTAAAATACTGCATTGTAGGAGCTTACATTCCACCAATAATCGGTGGAGTGGGCAAAGAGGAATATGTGCCCTCCCTCTCCCGGGAATGCCGTGCCCAGCGCTTGTGCAATCCCTTTTTTTAGCGCCTCGGCATAGACACTTTCATTCGCTGTATCTACTCCTGTAATCACCCGCGCGTTCGCTCCTATTTTCGGAATCACCACGCTAAAATTGGGATCCTCGGGAATGAGTACCTCTGCCTTTACCCCATTTATGTTTCGTGTGAGTAGGCCTTTTTCTCCCTCCCCTTGTTGGAGATAAAAGGAAAGCTCTTCTTGTTTATCGGCCACAACGTACGTCTTCTTATTCCACTGATCGGTCATATATTTTATTTCTTGTCGCACCGGCTCATACAGTGTACGCGCAATAAAAAATAAAGAAGATAGAATCAAGAAGTTCCCTATAGTGCGTAGAGTAAGTAACGAAAGATATTCGTTGCGCTTTACCTTTTTTATATGATGATGAATGGATGTTGCGTTTTTCATATGTGCCAAAGGGGAGACTTGAACTCCCAACCTTTCCCTTAGGACGGGACTGCTCTATCCAATTGAGCTACAATGGCTATACAGGACAGAATAATAAGTTATAATTATACTACGTATGTTTATCGTAATCGAAGGCATTGACGGAGCGGGCTGCGAAACGCAGGCTACTGCCCTCATTGAAGCGCTAACCCAGCAGGGCAAAAAGCCCTTTTATATTAAGTTCCCCCACTACGATACTCCTGTGGGAAAAATGATTCGAGACTTTCTCTATGAGAATAAGGTGAAACACTCTGCAAGCGAGCAGTTCCTCCTCTATACATTGCAATTTATTTTTGACAAAGAACTCATCAAGGAAAAAATGAGGGACCACGTGGTCATTGCAGACCGCTACTTTTCCACGACCCTCTGCTACCAAACTCTTGAAGGCTTTAGCGAGGAAAAGGCGGTGCGGTATGCCGATGACTTTGAAATAGTTAAGCCAGATGCTGTGCTATACTTGGACGTTCCTCCTGACACCGCGATTAAGTGGAAGTACGGAGAAGACAAAGAAAAGAATTTCCGAGAAAACGATCATTCATTTATCAGACAGACATACGAGAAGTACAAAGATTTGGTACAACGCAGCGTTTGGGCGCGTTGGATTCGTATAAACGGCGAACAAAAAAAAGAAAAGGTCACGGAAGAGATTATAAATATAATAAATACGTTATAACTGATATAACAATTATAAAAGTTATAAATATTATAAAAATATATGAAAACAGAACGAACCCTTCTTATCATCAAACCAGACGCAGTAAAACGCGCGCTTATCGGCACCATTATCGAGACATTTGAACGCCCAGGCCTCAAGCTTATGGCAGCAAAAATGCTCCAGCCTGCAGCTGACGTCATAAAAAATCACTATCCAGGTACCTCTGAGTGGATAAGCGAAATGGGAAATAAAACGCTTGCAAGCTTTGCTCAATCAGGAACGGACGTGCAAAAGGTGATGGGGACAAAAGATCCCGCAAAACTAGGCCAGTTTGTCTACGACCGACTTATCAAATACTGGCAAGAGGGACCAATCGTGGCAATGGTATTTGAAGGACCAAATGCAGTAGCTGTCGCGCGAAAGCTGCGGGGACATACTATTCCTGCTCTTGCAGAGCCCGGTACGCTGCATGCGATGTATTCCTCAGACTCTTCCACTGTCTCATCTGCACTTGATCGAGTAGTGAAGACATTTGTTCATGCATCTGGCAGCACTGAAGAAGCAGAACGAGAGATAAAATACTGGTTTAAGGGAGAAAAATTTGAAAGTTATACAAGAGAGACAGATAGCTTGTATTTGGTATAACAGATATAACTGTTATAACGATAATAATCATTATATAAAATTTATATCTATCTATGAAAAAACAAAAAGCTCTTATCATTATCAAGCCAGACGCAGTACAACGCGGACTCTCCGGTACTATCACCAAACGCTTTGAACAGGTGGGGCTTACTATCATCGGATTAAAATTCCAAAAAGCAGATTCAAAAACCGTGATTGCCCATTATCCAAGTACGGACGTATGGTTTGAAAAAGTAGGACAAAGAACATTAAAAAACTGTGCTGCAAAAGGAGTAGATCCAAAGGTGGTGTTTAAAACAGCAGACGCGGTATCTATTGGAAAAATCGTAAAGGGCTGGCTCATCACCTACTTCCAAGAAAGCCCCGTGCTCATTATGGCCGTTGAAGGATATGAATGTATCGAAATCATTCGAAAAATATCGGGTAATACTATTCCCGTCCTTGCCGCTCCTGGCACCATAAGGGGAGACTTTTCCCATGACTCAATCGACCTTGCAAACGAGGCAATGCGACCACTGCGAAATGCTATTCATGCCTCAGACGCGGTGGATGATGGAGAAAAAGAAGTAGCTCTTTGGTTCTCGCCGAGCGAGCTTTTTTCCTACGAGCGAGCAGATGAGAAGATAATGTTTCCCTAATCATTTTCCCATAATCACGAGGATTTCGCCTTTTGGAGTTTTTTCTCCTGGAGGGAAGGAAGCTATCGTACCGCCAACTATTTCAGCGATGCTTTTTGCTCTATCGGCGTTGGTCGCTGACATATCTATCACTAATATACCTGTATAATCTTTAACTGCGTTTTCCTTTTCGACAACCTCGATATTTTTTAATTGTTCTGTGATTTTTTTTTCTGTGGCTGAAGCAAGGCCTCGTATTTTTGTTCCATTATAGATGGATATCTCTACTTTTTTTTCAGGTTGAGCAGTGGGAGTATTGGGCGCCACGCTCGGGACATTTTGTTCAAAGCTCAGAGGGGCTACTTCAATAATTTTGTCGATTGACGGACGATAAAGAATGCCTTTTTTCGCAATTGAAAAAACAAGCACCTTATCGCCATTTTCCGCTTTTGCAAAAAATGCTTGATTCTGCAACTTTGTTTTGTCCGAAACGGTAGCTATGGTAGGCGTTTCGTTTGGAGGAATGTCATATCGAGCCCCGACTCGAGCCAAAAGATCTTGGGGAGAATTAAGACGTTGTTTGTAATAGCGCAGAGCAAAAAAAGCCCCCAATGCAACCAGTGCCAACGCGATGACACCTGCAATAATGACTTTTAGAGGTGCATTTTTCATGTATTTTTCAGTATATACAATAGAAAAGAAAAATAATATACCTTTTAATTTATTATCCACCAGCTTACCTTCAACACCTCTGAGAGAGGTGTGGCAATGGATATCTTGATAGTAGATTCATCTATTTTTTTTGCCGCAACAGCTACCGCCGTATTCTCCGGAGTGACAAAAATGAGGGACACATCCGTCAGGGCGTTGGAGTGAACTAAAATACTTGTCTCCCCTGCTGCCAGTTCCGCTTTTCCCGCCGAGCTGCTGAGTACTGCCCCATTTGTTGCATCTTTTACATCAAGAATGGTAAGTTTGTTGGTCTTAATCTCTCGCGCGGTGATTGATTCTTTCGACACCATGTTGCCCAATGTATCGATGACTATTTTGCTTCCCATAATCTCCAAGTTGCCGAGCGAGTCTTTCTGCAACTTGAGTGGAACAACAGCCGTTTGAATACTTCCACTTGCCGAAGCGTCGGATTCTATGGTTAAAAGTCCTAACGTAAGTTTATCGATAATAGAAAGAGTATACGCGGTGGTAGTTCCCATAAGCGTAAGGCCGTTTTCTTGCTGAATAAGCTGAGCCGATCCAGAGCTCTGGATAAGCCCCGCCTCCAAGGATGCCACTTTCGCGCTTAACAGATCAACTGCATTTTTAAGCGTGTCTAGCCCATCAATTTGATTAGCCAAAATCATTTCTGCCCGAAGCGTACCTGAAAATGTGGCGTTCCCCTCGCTATCAAAACGGATAAAGGCGCTTCCTAAGGAGTTTTTCATGATAAATTCTCCTCCTGTAATTTCAATGTTGTCGGTCGTGAGATTTTGTGTAACCATCTGAGGGGATGTTATTTCAAGCCCCGCGCTTGATGAAGATAATTGGTTGCCCGCCTCAAGCACAGCTACGCGTTCCTGTAACTGTGTAATCTGCAAAGCATTTTGTGTCAATGCCCCGCTTTGTGTGGCAAATACTGCTGAGATATCTTGTGAAAGACCTGTAAGGTTTGAATTAAGAATGATGATTTCTCCGATACTAGACTGAAGGAGGGAATGTGTTGTAGAAATCTGAAGATTATTTTTTTGAATTCCGGCAGTTAAGATGGGGACAATAGAACTATAGTTCACGACAAAGCGAGCCCCCGCAGGGCTGATAATGCCATCTGCATTCGTTTGCTCTGTCATGCTTGGATCGGGAATTTCAGTGGTGAGATACTGAAATCCTTTTTTGATAAGGTCTTGAGCGATAAATCCGCTATCAGGAGACTGATCACTTATCCAATCAAAACTAACAGGATTGACGGTATTGAAAAAAGCATCAACCATGTCAGGATTAAGGGGAGTGATATTTTCCTTCAATCTTTGATCGGAGACGGAGAAAATAGCGTTTCCCGCAACCGTTCCATTGGGGGCGTAAACACTTACAGCTCGTGCTGCGGCGCCGCGAGTGGCCCAAGAAGAGGCCCCTATGGCGCCATAACTGGCAGCAAGAGAGACACTTGCGCTTGTACCAACATGAAGTGGGGCACTAGGAGCCGTCGTCCCGATGCCGACGTTGCCGCTACCTCCAATAAACATAACATCCCGTGTAAGCGCGAAATTGTACCCCCAAGTTTTAAAATAAATATTTCCTGCATTTCCACCGGTAGACTGTTCAGTTCGCACTGACATTCCAGCAAAACCATTGGTGGTGTTTAAAGAAGAGCGACCAAAGTTGGTGGTACCCCGATTGTTTACATCGTGATAGTCCGTGCCAACATATACACTACCTATATCTCCAATAACATCTAATTTAATTTGGGGATTTGTCGTCCCGATGCCGACATAGCCTGTTGCTCCATCGATATATAATGCTCCATCTCCGGCTGCAGTATCAATAATGAAATCAACATCGAGATTCGTTCCATTAAATAGTGTTTTATCGCCACGCATATGTAATAATTCGCTATCTACACCTTCCACTAACGCTTGAAAGTTAAACGCTCCATTTTCGGACCCATTGACAGAAGATATAACTTGCCCTAATATCTTAGAAAATGCTTTTTCTGTTCCAACAGAATTCACTGAATCAAATTGCAGAGACCCTATCGATTCCCAATCCCCAACTGCCGCTCCGTTCACTGTCCTCAACGTGATAAATTTAGCTAGAGAAGCACCATTGTAATTTGTGGTTATTTTTATATTTGCCTTCCATTGGTCGTTTTGGACAACCTCCAATGCTTGCGTAGGATATGCTGTATTAATTCCAACGTATCCACCAGTAAGACCACCGTCTTCAATAGTAAATACTTCATTCGCTCCATCAAAGAAATTGACAATATCAGCAGCACCATCTTGTTGTAATCTAAATAATGTTTGATCAAATCCCGTATTGTCAGAAATAATATTGACGAGGGGCTGGCTTACTGTAGCATCAACGTTGGAATATAAATATAATCCGGTTGCAGTTCCTGTTGTTCCTTGGGTTACCCAAAGTCCATTTCCTGTTCCATTATTCGCCACATACATTCCGGCTCCAACGCCATCATTTTGAATTTTTAAGACATCACTGTCAAAGCCGGTATTATCAGCAACAAGATATACTAATGGTTCATTTGATGTAGCATCAACGTTGGAATAGAGGTTTAATCCAGACCCCGTCCCCGCTTGGGTTATATTTATACCACTCCCCGTTCCATCGTTTTGGATATTGAGAGCGACTTGATCATCGCCGCTATTATCCTGAACAAAATTAACAAGGGGAGAATCAGTAGAGGCAGCGGCTAAATTTCTCAATACATCTAGCGTGCTTCCAGTAGCTGAAGTTTGGACAACGCTCAAGACATCGGATGGACTGGTGTTCCCAATACCAACCTTGCCTCCGTCTAAAATGGTAAAGACTTCTGTAGTGTCATCAAAGACATTTAAAATATCGCCTGTGCCTTTTTGACCAAAGCGGAATGCAGTGTCGCTGGAATTACTGTCAAAGGCAACCTCTCCGGCATCTACGTAGAGTCCGCCTGGGCCGACATTGAGCCCATTGTTTACATAGAGATTGTTATTCACAATGGCGTTTTCAGTGACATTGAGCGTATTGGTAGCGATGTTGCCAATCGTAGCGGCAGGAGCATCAATACCGGGAATATCATAAATTCGAAAGTCATTACCAGCGATGTCGTTGCTAATGCCTACATAGAGATATTTGCCGCTCGCATATACGCTGTTTATGTTATAAGTGACAGTGGAGATATCAACACCACCAACTTCTACTGGGGTTGCAGGAGTGGAAAAATCAATAATTTTTAGTTCATTCCCCGGGTCCATAGCATCAGTACCCACATAGACATATTTTCCCGAAAGAAAGACAGAATTGACATCTACGCCAAAATCTAAACCGGACACAGCGGCAGGGGAAGCAGGATTACTGATATCATATATTCTGAATTCACAGCCGGTGAGCGTAGTACCAGAACAAGTACCAGCTTTTACGCCAGTTCCAGCAAATACATATTTGCCAGAGATGTATACACTATATGTTGCTTGTTCAACATTTATTCCTCCTACGGCAGTGGGACTGGCGGGATTGCTGATATCATAAATTCTCAATTCACAGCCATCTATTGTTGCTCCTGAACAGGTGCCGCCTACCCATTCGTTTCCAATATATGCATATTTACCAGAAATATAAATCGAGTAAACGGAGTTAGTTATATTAACCCCTCCGATGTGTGTAGGAGAAGCGGGATTACTAATATCGTATATTTGAAAATCCTCACCAGCACCAGCATCACTTGTTAGTCCGATATATGCATATTTACCAGAAATATAAATTGATTGCATCGTTCTGCCAAAGTCAATGCCTCCTGCCGCTGTAGGAGCAGAGGGGTTACTAATATCATAAATTCTGAATTCACAGCCGGTGATCGTAGTACCTGAGCACGTGCCAGCAATGGCATTTGCGCCGACATAGAGGTATTTTCCTGCCACATAATCTACATTACCAGTACCAAAATTGATGCTACTGATCAGCACTGGAGCGCTCGGATTGGAGACATCTGTGATTTTTGCACCATCCCAATCAACAGAATATGCATATTTCCCGGAGACACGGACGTCACGAGATGTGTTACTTGTATCAATTCCTCCTAATGTAGCAGGGGTGCCGCCGGAAGTATTGAGAAATGTTCCTTGGCTTAGGGTAAGCTTTTGTGTAGCAGAGGCAGTGCCAATCCCGACATTGCCTGAAAAAATAGCATTTCCGGGGCCCGCGGGAACAGTGGTATACCCGACTGCAAGAGAGGCTCCCACAGTTGCATATGAGCTGACGTTTAGATTGCCACTCACATCAAGCTTGGCGAGAGGATTTGTTGTCCCTATCCCGATATTGCCTGAAGCAAGAATTCTCATGCGTTCTGTGCTATTTGTGTCAAAGACGATATGTTTATTTGCCGCGGCATCAGAAACTACTGCTGCCCCTCTAACGCCGTCATATCCAAATTTTGCTCTAGCTTGAGCGAGGAAATATGAACTTTCTGAAATAGATCCAGTACCGCCATAAACTGAAATACCGCTTGTGTCCGCTACTGCAACCTCCAACTTGTAAGCTGGACTTGTCGTCCCTATCCCTACATTTCCATGATCATCAATAGTCATTGCTTCTACCCCTGCTGAAGATACATGGAATGGATTAAGCTTTGATGTTGCGGCTGTTGTAAGATTCATGAGGTATCCTGTCCCTGTGTTTCCTGATGTATCGGTAAGATTGAATAGATTGTTGGTTGATGTGGTAGCACCATAGGTTAATGTTGTTTTCCATGAGTTCATTGCAAGAGAAAGATCTCCAGAGGGAGCAGTGATTGCGCTCCATGCTGGTGCCCCTCCACTCCCAACACAGTCTACCCATGCTGCCCCTTGGAAACATTGAAATTTACCAGAAGTGGTGTTGTAGTATATAGAGCCAACTCCTATCTGAGCAGGCGCTGAACCAAATCTTCCTACTTGGAGTTGACCTCCCATGGTGATATTTCCTGATGCAGTGGCATTGCCGGCTACATCAAGCTTGGCGGTGGGGGCGGTGGTACCAATACCTAAGTTGCCAGTCCCGAGATTGAACCATGCATCATGATTTATTGTGCCAGGGAGGTGGACGAGGGCAGAATTTGAGGCTATAGCGCCGATATTAAGCGCGTCCGTGATATTTGTGGGAGCGAGGCTGCCGAGAGTGCTCTGGAAGTATTGAATGCTCCCGGCTCCCATCTCTGTCCACGCTGTGCTATTCCAAAAATATACTTTATTTGTACTGTTATCATAATACAGAGATCCGCTTCCCACATTCGTTGGAGCCGCGTTAAAGTCTCCAATCTTAAGCTGGCCTCCTGCGATAAGGCTTCCCGATACAGTGGCGTCCCCATTCACATCCAGTAGCGCCCGCGGAGCTGTGGTGCCAATGCCTACATACCCAGTCGTTGTAAGAATCGTCATTCGTTCTTGGGTAGCTCCGGGAGAAACATATGTTCTAAACCTCAAGCTCCCCCCATCGGTAGCAGAAAGAGTAATATCTCCACCTCCAGCAGATTGAACAGTAGCAGCGAGGGCGCTGGAGATAGTAAAATTTGAACTGGCAAGCGAACGTAGGCCCGGATTTGCTGCGGCAATTAGCATATCGCCATTACTATTGATAAAGGGTACGTTAGATGCATTTGAGCCCGGTGGCATGCCCTGAAGTGTCTCTGAGTTAATTGCATATCCTACGTTCGCAATTTGCTGCCTGGGGCTCATTTCGCTTGTCTCACTTCCTATCGTAACTCCTAGATATACATTAGTATTCTCAGTAAAGATTGAGCTTGGTATTTCAAGAGTACATAGAGTGCCCCCAGGGAGTGAACCTCCATTATCATTTCCAATAAGCGAATTAAATACGCCATCTTGATCTGGACTGGCCGTACATATTCGTGTGGCATCTTCAGGGGTCGTGATAGGCGCGCCACCCGTGGGAACAGTGTAAAATTTATAGGTGATATCTATAGGTGAAGAAATAGGATTGCCGATAGTATCTGTAAGTCTTCCCTGAAAGTTGATGGTGCGGCCAGCGCGTAGGGGAGCCGTGGAGTAAGCATAAGGCGACTTAACGTTTTTGAAAAATCGGAGATAAATACCTGAGCCTATAAGAAGTAGAGATAGGACTCCAAGGCTAAAAAACACATATTTAAGAGGGGAGGAGGCAAATGGGGCCTTCTGCTTAGTATAAGTATGCTTTGCCTTGTAGAGATCGTTTCTAAAGCGTATCGCATCACTTTCCGAAATATACTTTAACGTAGACAACCAGCCAATAAAGGACACAACTGTAGTAATGCGAAAAAGTGCATCTTGAGAGGAAAGACCCGAATCTTTCAGGTTGGAAACAAACGAGCTAATTGTGCGATTTGTTAATACTTTCATCTGATATAGACTGCTGGGACGCGCCAAATATTAATTATTCTTAAACTAGCAGACTTATCTATCATCTGCTAAAATCATCTCTTTGCCCTCTTTCAATATTGCTTAAACTAATGAACAATCACTAGTAAAACTGAAATATTACATCCGAATACTCAGTCTTTTTGAAATATAGGGAGATTGATGCTTGCTCCTTTTGTTCGTTTTTACACTAGTTGTCTCATAAGGTGAACCTGTTTGAGCAGGGTCAAACAAGATTTGCAGGCATGATAAAGCCGTAATAAGGACTCTGAGAGGAGGATAAATGGAAGTAAACATATGACTTATAATTAATTAAAATTAGTAATGAGATCTCTAATTATATTGATTTGACGGTCTATATCACTCTTTTCAATATTTCTTGATTCAATCGATGTTTTATAGGCTTTAAGCAAACCCTCTCTCTCATCTTTCTTAGTTTGCTTATTAAAATCATCAACAGGATTGCTTTGAATCCACCGTTGATCAATACACAGGTCAAAAAACTTGCGGAGCGATGCAAAGCGCCGTATAATAGTATTTTCCGCAGTTATTGATGCGGTGAGGTAGTTAAAGTAGGAGTAAATAAGCGAATGTGAAAATACATCAGACAGTTCGCTGTGGGCCAAATCAGACATATGCTGGGCGCTTTGGAGCCAAGAAAAAAAATAATGAAGATCGGATAGATAATTTTTCACAGTAGACACTTCTGCTTTTCCCGCAATCAAGTATTTTTTAAATTCAGCTTCGAAATAAAAAAAATTATACCTATTGTCCATATATTTCAGCATATAACAATAATAATAATGTTGTCAAGCACAGTTTATGTCTATTCTGATATAGTTATTGAGAGGAGGACAGAATGTAAAATAGCCTCTGCTCTATAAATTTAAATGCATTTAAGTAAATTACCGCAAATAATATTAGCCGACGTTAGAGCATCATACTATATCAATAGACCTATAAGAATAATGTATGAAGGAGTTAGCTGGGTGGGGATGAGTTTTGAAAGCTTATTAGCCATTTAAACAGATTTAAACGATTGGCTAAATATCATAATATGAATCAATTAGGGCTTTCTGAAGGGAAGTAATTGTATTGTTTGAATTTGCAGAGCGTTTATGGAGGCGGGTTCTGACTTCTTTAATATTATTTAATATTAGTAGATAGATTTGTTATACTCAAGATATGCAAAAGATATTGTTATCTGCTATTTTGTTCTTTCTTGTCCTTATAACCTTTTCTTTATTCTTTTTCTTTTATGAAACACAGTATTTTGGAAGCCGAGCAAGCATGACTATCGTTGACGTATCTGCGGAGAACTCTTTTGTGTTTATGAATCCGCTTCGTGCTCAAGCAAATGGTACAGATAAGATAAGAGTAACGCTCATGATATTAAATGGGTCTGGGCTTGGGGTAATAGGGAAGAAGCCAGTACTCGGGGTTGATCCCCGATTGGTTGTAAATAAAGTGCAGGATACTACCGACTCTGTTGGTAAGGCTGAATTTGAGTTTAGCTCCACTGTAGCTGGGGATTATTATCTTGAAGTGAAGATAGACGGGATTACCCTTGCTCAGAAGGCAAAGTTGTCGTTTTATTAGATTGGGCAGATTGTATAGTGCGACGATTAGAGGCGAGGGTTAGGTGCATTTCTCTCTTTAAGGCCAAAGCATGCGGCAACAACGCAATCTCTCCATGTATGACTGCTAACTCATTATGTCGGTGTGTACTAATTACGTGGGGGTTAGAATAGTGCTTAATGGCGAACATAAGAAGAAAATAGAGCTGAGAGAGAATTATAAGCTCTATGATGTGCGATCTAAGAATGGTAAAGAAATTAGTAAAGAATTTAAAGAGAATCATCCATAGAGGAAAAATATCCAAAACCAACGTAAGACCTTTGGGGGTTGAGTTACCGTCATAGAACGCCCGTGAAAACATACGCATAAATTGTGAGCTTGCAGTAGGCAATATGAGGGAATATTCACCTTTCTTGTTTGACGTAAGAGACAGTTGAGGAATGGTGTATGCATATGTCTCAGGAACGAGAGAAAGCTTTTTACTTGTTTGGTTATCATCAGTGAATAGAGAAAGTTTTACGTCAGCATTGGGGATAGTTTGGCCTGTGAGTGTTACCGTGTCTCCAATATAGGCGTTTCCTGAGCTTATAGAAGTTGAGGGAGGAAGGATAATAGGACCAACGCGCTTATTGGCTTGAGTTGTGGGAGGAGGAATGCAAAGAGGTGGGGTAGACCTTCCCTCTGTGTCATTTGCCACTATACACAAGTCTTCACGTAGCAATGTTACAAACAAGTACTTAAATTCATAATATCCTTCGCTATTTGCCTTTGTCTCCCCATATATAGGTGATTGAATTTTTACTGTGGCCTCGGGAGACGTATAGCCAAATACTGCAAATCGTTCATTTTCTTCAGGAGGAATAATCTGGGGTCGTTCGCCTACAGTAGCAGATACTTCTGTTGAAATGGCTCCATCAACTGGAGTGATGGTGGCGGCGGAGACGGAATGAGCTGAAAGTTGAAAGTTAAAAGCTAAAAGAATGAAGCCGAAAGTTAAAAGTCTAAAGCTTAAAGTTGAAGGCTGAAAGTTGAAGGCTAAAGGGGAACAAACAAACTTCTTAAGCTTTAAGCTTTTGGCCTTGAGCTTTAAGTTACTAGGTTTCATACGTTTTATTCACGTTTGCCAATTTGCCTCTTCAGTTTTTCAATCTCTTTTCGTTCTTCAAACAGTTCTTCTTCAAGAGACGCTTCTTTGAGAATAATATTTTTATAGATAGCGCGGGCAATAACACCTAGAATGACCAGAGAGAGAAGAATAACAAGAGCCACTCTCCAGGGAAACACCCATACAAATATAGATCTCTCCATCACCTGAGCTTTTTCCCCATAGAATGCATTGAGGGTTATCTTATATCTTCCCATCATCCACTTCTCGCCGATAGTGGCTGAAAATATGCGCAAAGCATCAGGAAAAATATTCGCTTCTTTAAGACTTGATTGTTCTACCACTCCTGCGAGCGGATTGGTGAGCGTAAAAACGCCCCGCGGACGAATATGATAGTCGCCATTATTTGTGATATGTGCTGTGACCTCAATGGGGCCATATTCATAGTACGATTTCGCAAACATATTAGAGATAGAAGCATGCTCTGTAATTGGGCCATTTACTCGTATGTAGAGCAGTGAAGCTATGCGAGGGGCTATTCCTGTAGTGCCGCCGTCTGCTCCCGCAACTGAAGGAGTGCCGATTGAAGGCTCAAAGTAGACTGAGACATAGCGCCCACCGGGGCGTGCATCTTTGGGCACAGAGAGAGACCCACTCACAATTGTACGATCATTAGGAGCGATTGTGATTTGATCTATCGAGATGGTCACCCATTTGGAAGCTGAAAATTTGGGATTTGCTTGATCGATATTATCTATGATTCGAGGCGAGCCGTCGGTACTATCTACAACAAAGTCGGCAACGCTTACTACTCCTCTAAGAGGAATTTCGCTCTGATTATAGTATTTAATCGCAAAATCACTCGACTCTCCTGGATTAATAGTAATCTGTTGTCTGGCTGGGCCTACAGTGAGAGGAATAGAAGATTGGGCAGAAATGGTACCAGCTGAAAGCTGAAAGCTGAAAGCAAAAAGCAAAAAGCTAAAAGCTAAAAGTTGAAATCTAAAAACATCAGGCTTTGAGTCTTGAATTTTAAACTTTAAGTTTTTTATTTTTTTTATATTCATAATATTTTATATATTCTGTGTGCGGGCGAGAAAACCTCGCCCCTACTAACTACCAGCTACTAACTACTAACTACTCCCCAACTTAAAACTTCGGTACCGCTGTGTATTTAAGCTTATTATAGTAATATCCTGCGGGTTGTGTGCCGGGGATATGAATACGATAACAGACACGAGCGCTGTCAGTATCCACCGGGCTTGTGCTATACATAAGATCTGCATTTACGGCGTATTTATCATTTCCACCTTCTTGATCGGCAAAATGCTTTGCGTTCCATACCGCTCCTCCCCCAAAGGTAAAACGGACACTTCCCTGAATTGATTCAAGAGAGTAGCCAAATCCGTAATTTGTACCTGGTGTTGCAGTCCAGTCACCCGAAGCTATATGGCTAGCAGCTCCCACTAAGTTAAAATCACGGATACACGACCCACCTGAGAAAGTATATGGTTCAACACTTGCAGTCAGTCCTGTACATACATTTCCTTCTTTTCCCATCTGATCATTTTCTTCCGCATACACAGTATATCCGCTTGAGGCATTAGTTGATACCGTCAGCAACTGAGCTGCGTTATTACTTCCCACAGAATAGGTGGAGTTGAGCGTTCCCCACGGAACAGAAGTGGCAGTTGTTGTAATCGCCGAAGCTACTCCACAATATGTGCCTGCAGCTAATCCCGAAACAGCAAAAGAAAGCGTTTCATCTACGCTCGCTGTGACAAGTACTCCCTCTACAGGAGCAACCTTCATATTTCCATCACTCAACAGAGAGCCAGCCCCTACGCTCCCATTTGTAGCAGACCATGTTTTTACGCCTATTCCATAAATATTTGCGACGCCTCTTGTATGTCCTCCTTGAATGGGTGCAGGGTTAATCAAGGGTATTACATTGTCCCCAATAATGACGGTCAAAGGGGTACCTGCCAATATTATACCGCTTGCATTACATGTAAATTTATGGGGAGCGCCAGGGCCCGTACCCGCAGTTTTAGTGCCTAAACTAAACCCACCAGGACAAAGCGTATTTGCATTTGTCATACCATTGGTGTCAAATCCACTATTTGCGAGGGTTGTTTCTGAAAAGGGAATACCATCGTTTGGGAGGGTAGCTGCAGCTGGGACAAGCACTTCGATACTTCCGCCCGCAGGAATATCTGCTGCTGTGAATATTTGAACCTTGAGGGACCCTCCTTGAGAGACATACATATACATATCTGCATCTGCCTGTACTCCTACAGCTGAAACAAGTGTAAAGTCGAGATTCGAAGAGATAGAAGCAACCATATTACTAGTGTTTCCTTCTATAAGGATACTATCTCCGGGAAATAAATTTTTAGTATCTAAATCTCCCCCTACTCCCGTTGATTTAACTGAACCAAATGTGTTTCCTGCAGTAATAGTTGAGCCTACAAGTCCATAAAACGAAAGTCGGGGATTGGTGAGGGTAGCGGACATAGAAGAAATACCTGCCGCATCGACGCCTGCTGGATGAATGAGTGAAGCATTCTTAAGCGAGGAAATAACCGGCATATTCTGAATGGAAGAGGGCAGGAGGGGAAGGGTTTGGAGCATGAGAAAGAGCATTAAAATAAAAGAGGAAAAAATTGATCTCTGTATACCTTTTTTCTTCATATCTTATATATACACTTTTTAGTAAACACAAGTAAACATAAATTCAATAACCACTTCTTATGGTTAATTAAAATAGATTTATGATGGGTTGTCAAATGAAAATGTAGCTAAAAGCAAAAAACTAAAAACTAAAAACTAAAAGCTAACATATGTAGTGATTAAGCTTTAGACTTTCAGCTTTCAACTTTAAACGGTTTACCTCTTGACATGTGTTTTTTCGTCTGTTAATATGGTCACATATATGGGAATCAAAGAACGTCGAACGAAAATATTACTCGCGCTTTTTCTCTTATCAAACGTTGATTTTGCAGAGGTTTCACTTGATGAGAACGTGCAACAAATGTTTGATTTTACTCTCAACCAAAAAACAAAAGCAACGCTTACTTCACTGGTAAAAGCAGCTGAGATAAATAAAGGGTCGGCAAAAGACGAATCTCCCTCATATACCCTCACCATTAAGGGTTTTCATTCGCTTTCTCTTGAGTTTCCCTCATTTCGATTTTTAAAAGAAACATGGGATAAAAAGCTTCGTATTATCTCCTATGAGATTCCTGAAGCTAAACGAGAGTTGCGCGATAGGTTAAGACGTGAAATGCAAGGATGGGGTCTTGGCCCATGGCATCGATCATTTTGGCTCACGCCACACCCCGTAATGGACGCGCTCCACGGTTTAGTAGATGGCAAAACAGAAGCTCAGTATTGTCAAGCATTTGAAGCAGACCATGTATTTGGAGACAAAGCCACTCTTATTGAAAAAGTATGGGGAAAGTCATCATTAGATAAGAAATATAGAGAATTGTTTAAAAAATGGCACAGTATTCTCTCAGGAGATGGTGAAAAAACCATAAAATTTGCCAACGTCCTTAAAGAATATATAAGCCTTCTTCGAGAAGATCCTGGACTTCCAAAAGAATTAATAGGAGAAGGTTGGATTGGCTTCGAGGCAATGAATATCTTCAAAGAAATCCAGGGAATCCTCCTTTCATAAGAAAATTTCATTCTCTTTATTAATTATTCCTCGTGCAATTCTTGTATATGCCAGCGGTGACGCCGTATGCATCGTTTTCCCCACCTACCCCAAAGTCTCACTGGCATAAATGTCACGCGCTTGGCATACTACTTCGAATTGCACTCGCTTTCAGCTTTTAACTTTTAGCTTTTAGCTAATTCACCCAGCCTCGATTAGCTTTGACCCTGTTTAGAGATATTTGGATGCAGATATTGGCAATTTACTACTTTAGGGCAGTCTAAAAAATAATTATATTTTGCTAAATATCACTATCGTAGATTAATTTCCAATTCACCCTGCGTATCCGTTCTCCACACAGCAATATTCTTGGCCTTGAGAATGTCTAAAGCTTCTTTTGAAGGGTGTCCATACGTATTTCGAGCTCCTACGCTTATCACAGCAAGGGTAGGGAGTGCTAAATCAAGCGAATCTGGATATAGGCCGTACTTTGAGCCATGATGAGGTACTTCAAGTATCGTCGTGTCTGTGGGCATAAGACCCTTTAATTCACTCCCATTAATGTCAGAGGTGAGAAAAATGGTTTGTCGGGGTGTTTTGATAGTTACGACGTTGGCAGAGTCATTAATACTACTGGAGCTTTGAGAAGCCTTATGAATAGTAATATCAAGGCTATTTTGGTGTAATAAAACTGTATTTTTCACCTCGGTAAATTGAGATGTGTCAAGGAAACTTGGTTTTGGAGCTGGGCCATATACTTGTTTCAGTTTGTACTTTTTGAATATAGAGAGTAGCCCTCCATTATGATCCTTTTGATTATGAGAGATAATTACTGTTTCTATTGTATGGTCAAAGTAAGATATATGTCTCCCAATGCATGTGAGTACGCGACTATCAGGTCCAACATCTATGAGTACTTGATACGACCCAAGCTGTATTAATGTCGCTGCTCCTTGGCCAACATCACAAAAAACAACCTTAAATGAGTTAAGAGAACGGACGGAAATAATAAGGGTAAATAGGCATGAAAACGCTATAGCTACAACCGTCTTACGATTCATATTCATTGCAGGCGCAGATATCCAAATGGAAGATGGCTCGTCGTTTGAATAATCCAAATGATAAATTGTAAGCCCGCTTGGGTGGGTATCGCAATGATTGGCGCGAGAGGGGGAGCAATAATATAGATCACAGAAATAGCAAAACCTGCAATCATGAGGGGCACGATGAGCCACGATACAAGAGCGGTGCTGAGTGGGCTCATAAAAGATACACTTTTAAAATACCAGATACTCACAGGGGCTGTAACGAGAAATACTACCCATGATTCAAAAAACACTTCCAAAAATGCATTCATTTTTGTTTCAAAACGAGCTGAAATTATCCCCCAAACAATAATGCCAAAGGTGGCAAATACTGAGAGCTGAAAGGAGAGAGAAGTAATCCATTTTGGCTGAATAAGAGAAATCAAGAGTATGGTAAGAAACAAATTCCACCCAATATATGAAGGTTTACCTGCGAGAATGCAAACGACCGTGCAAATAAACATGGAAGCAGCTCTCATCAAAGGCGCTTGAGGTCCAACGAGAAGAATGAATCCAAACAAAAAGATTAATTGCAAAAGGATACCCACTTTTTTATTCAAAGAGAAAAACAATCTTTCTGAAAATTGTACAAGAAGAGTGACATTTGCCCCAGAGAGTACTACAAGATGCGCCAAGCCGCTTCTCACGATCTCTTGCTTTAAGATGGGGTCTATCTGAATAGGGAGGCCGTAGACGAGACCCTTCATAAGCGAGGCGTAAGGCTCATGAAACGACGCATCGATACCCGACACTGCAAGAGAGAGGAAAGCATTCATAACAATACTAATGTATTTCGCGGCATATATTACCCCATTATCGCTTTATAACTTTTTGAACTTTATGAACTTTATAACTAATCAATATACACTTATCAACCCCTTTATTTTGTCGTATACCGATTGCTTGATTACTTCGTTTTTTACCAAATCATCAAGAGATGTATAGGGGTGTCCTTTGAAGATAGCCTCTGCAATTACCGGTCCTACTCCAGGAAGTTGATCGAGTTCGAGAACGGACGCAGAATTTATATTCATCAAAGAGGACTTTGTATTTGGCGTTGACACTGTACTAGGCTGGGTATAGTCAATAATTCTTTTATTCTCCATGACGAGCCCATTAGTCACATCATCAAGAAAGGGAATATATATTTTTTCCTGATCGCTTAATATTCGTGCATAGTTTACACTTCGTTTAACAAAAGCTGCATCTGCCTCTTCTGTTATTCCTCCCGCCTTCTGAATCGCATCGATAATACGCGCATGAGAATCGAGTGTATAGACAAAAGGATGCCTTACTGCACCTGATATATCGACGGTAATAGTTTGATTCACGATAGCGGTATGAGTTTCGATAGTTGGGGAGGTGGGAGTCGCCTTTTCCGCCTGTTTGTTTTGGAATGAGTAAAGAAGGAGAGAACCCAAGCCAATGCAAAAAGCACAACTCAGGAGAATTACCTCGCTTTTATAACGGAGAACAAGGGGTTTGAAAGAGTCAATAAATCCACCCATACGTATTTATGTAACATGTAGCATGTAACATATAACATAGGCCATAGAGCGCTCCAATGCTACATGTTTCATGTTACATGTTACATGATTTATGTCAACGGCTTATAAGCCGCAAAAATGCACAAATGGACCGTTCGGAAGCCAAAAAAAACGCATTAGCGGTATACAAGCAGTTGAATCAGTTAAATCAGGCGTAGGGGCGATTCGCGAATCGCCCGAATGTAGGGGAGCGGCCTGGCGCGCCAGCGGGAACAAAAAGTCAACAGTCAACAGAAGGGACAGGGACAGGGTAAGTAGATAATAATCCCCGTAGATTGAGCCTGCTCGCAATAACACACGCGCTTCAGGTTCATTTTTTAGTACATTGGAGGGGTTACCTACTACTTTTTCTTTCGTCTTTGAAGGAATCGAGTACAAAAGAATATGACAATACCTATAAGAGCTAAGCCCGTAATATACATTAATCGTATAGGGAGAGCTAAGAAAGAAATAGCCTTATACTGTACGTTTGAATTATCCGCAAATGAAAGAGCGACCGTGACTCGATGACTTCCCACTGAAAGCCCAGAAAGAACAAGTGAAGAGTCTGAATTATTTGTCTGCTCATCAGAAAATGTCTTGAGAATTCTTTGTGAGTTGCTGAGGATATTTTGCGGAATGATAGTATACGTTTTTTTATTGTTGCCCAGTTGATCGAGGATGGCGCCTTGTGGTTGAATGAGATTGCGTCCCATATTTCGCACGGAACATACAATGGGAAGCTCTTTAGTACTATCTACTATACGGACGATATTATTTCCGAAAGTAAGTATATAGGCAGGCTTAAATGAAAATTCAGCTATCGTAGCTTTTACTTCAGTAATCCCTGAATCGGTAATTGACACAAGAAGTGGTGATCCGATGGAGGCAGAGGCAACCCCGGTAGATTGGCCTGCAACTGAAAATGCGGGTACTGTTTCTGCAAGAACAAGATAATAATAGTCTCCGTCAGGAATACCAGACGGAACAGTAATGCGAAGAACAGCTTGTTTTTTCTCCTTTGAAGGGAAGAAAAATGGCTTTTCTAACACCACATCAGTATTCTCCAAATTAAATAGGATAGGTCCCTCAAGTTGCTGAGCAACTGAGAGAGACCCAAGCTGCCCTACAGGAGTAAAGGGACGAATAAGGAATTGAAGGTTAAGAGGATCTCCATTATTCAAAGCAGTGTAGGCAATAATTATCGATTTTCCCGGTTTTATCTTCGTTTGAACTATAGGAGGATCAAGGGAGAGGTTGACTTGTTGGGCGGACACATATGTAGCATGTAGCATGTAACATGTAACACCCAACACAAATATAATGAAGTTTTTTTTAATGTCACATGTTATATGTTTCATGTTATATAGTTAGAACGACGGTGTTGCTAAAAAACGAATAACAGTTGCATACGTGCCCGCAGGTTGAATACTCGATATATTTGTTTTCATTGTGATTATCGCTTCATGAGTGGTGGTGCGCGCAACTCCTGTGAGAACAGGGGCGGGAGTAAGAGCTATGGCGGGAGTTGGAGTGATGTCCGCGGTCACATTGTCGCTAAGCATAATTATGGATGCCTCTTCTGAGAGAAGCCGGTTTGCAAACGGGCGGAAATATGAGCCGGTAACAAAATCTACTGGAACATTAGAGGGAGAGTTCACGTCCGTCATGGAATATCCAAAGCCGTACGCAGTGGGGCTGGTCCATAATGCCGCATTGCTTAGGGAGCAAGTATCCACGCCGCCATCACATCCCGTGAAAGATATCATTTCCAAACCTTGATTATCAGTAAGCGGTCTATCAGCGCGAGCGGTTACTACATATTGACCAGCCCCGCCAAATGAAACTTTAAGGGTAAGGGCGCCAGTAGCGGGGGTGTTGGGAAGAAGGGATCCAAAATCTACTCGAATATTGGATAAAGAGAAGGAAAAGGGAATGCGCGAATTAATATATTGAAATCCCGCTTTTACGATATATCCGTTTGACTGAAACTCTTTTGCAGCTGCCTGTCCTATAGAAGAGGAAAGGTGGTAACTATTATCTACAGGATCTACCATTTTTCCTCCACCGCTATCTACCACGCCAAATTGGATTTTATATTCATTGGAGTTCATGTTGATGGCGTAGGAGGGAGTAGGTTGTAGGTTGTAGGTTGTAGCCAAGAACAAAGCGATAATAATTATTCTTTTTATATTCATAGTTTTTTTTCGCTTCGTTTCTCTTTTTCGGTGCCCACGAACCTCTTGAAGGCAGAGTGATCGACGGGCACCTCAAAACAGAAACTTCGCTCATTAATTCGACTTCACCAATTTAACTAATTCAACCAATTTAACCAATACAACTAAGAGCTTTCTTTCTCAAACATATCAATCTGTTTTTCCATGGTGCGTACTTGGCGCTTCATCGCGGTCAGCTCTGCATCCCCCCTAAAGTTGTCGAGGTTTTTTTGCATCTCCCTCAAGCTATTTTTGAGCATAAGCGACAAAAAGAGGAATGTGTTTTCCTGCTGACTGGAAATCGACTTTTTGAGGCGCTTTGTTTCTTCATATTCATTCCCCAGAATAAGGGCAAAGGGAGTCATGAAAAGGAGAGAAAATATAGGAATGAGCTGAGTGAAGGAAAACGGGCCAGTTTGACTAAAAAGGAAAAAAAGCATAAGTACCATAGTGACAATAATGGGGATAATAGGTTCAAGAAGAAGGGTAAGAGAGAATAGGAGGAAATGGATTAAGAAAAAGTAGGGAGAGGAGAGACCCCCATTACTCGTAACAATTCCAACAATGATAAGAGTAAACACGGCACTTTCAAACAATCGAGTCTTTTTTGAGAAGAATGAAAGCCTTCGTGCGATAAAAAGCAGTATAAAGAGCAATGCAACAACCTCCACAGCATATTCTACCAGTGGCGTTTGAGGGAATATAAATGCCAAGGCAATACATAATACAAGGATGAGTGAGTGTAGAAGTTCTTTGGTCATAATACTTCATTATAATGAAAATTTTATGCTACAATGAGCAAGTATGATAAAACCAGCTTTTAAAACACAATTCGGAAGCGGTATCATTGAAGAACTTAAAAAAGTGACCTGGCCCACCAAGGAAGAAACAGTGAGATTAACCGTCATTGTCATAGGGATATCCTTGATTATTGGGGTATATATCGGTATAATTGACGTTCTGTTAACAAAGGGTCTTGAACTATTGGCAAAAACGCGATAAATTCGGGCCACATTTATTATATATTTAACGGTTACGCATATGGACTCAAACGTCCTTCAAGAACAAAAAGAGGCTCTTAAAACTGCTCCTGCCATTGGTAATAATGCCAAATGGTATGTTATTCATATTCAAACCGGATATGAAAATAAGGTAAAACGAGCTCTTGAACAACGCATTAAAAGCTTAAGCGTAGAAGAAAGCATCTTTGATATTGTGATTCCCATGCGGGATATTATTGTCATCAAAAAAGGAAAGAAGGCTAAGGCGGTAGAAAAAGTATTCCCAGGATATATTCTTGTCAAAATGATACTGAACGATGATTCATGGCTTGTAGTGCGCACAACAGAAGGTGTTACTGGATTTGTAGGAGCGGGTCTCAAACCAACTCCTATTTCAGATAAAGAAGTGCAAGCAATCATGAAATTTGTACAACAAGAACAACCTAAGTTTAAAACAAAGTTCAGTACGGGAGAAGCAGTCAAGATTACAGAAGGCCCATTTGCCGATTTCCTTGGAACGATTGAGGCAGTGGATGACGAACGGGGCAAGGTTCGTGTCCTTGTGTCAATCTTTGACCGAGAAACTCCTGTGGAACTCGACTTCCTTCAGGTAGCAAAGTTATAATTTTTATAATAATTATAATCGTTATAACGGTTATATGAATTTTTGATATCTATGGCAAAAGAAATAAAAGCACAACTTAAACTAAACTTAGCAGCAGGCGAGGCCACTCCAGCGCCACCAGTAGGACCAGCACTTGGACAACACGGCGTGCCTATTATGGAGTTTATTAAAGAATATAATGCACGAACGGCAAAATTAAAGGGTAATATTATCCCTGCAGTCATTACCGTTTACAAAGATAGAACATTTAGCTTCATTACCAAACTTCCTCCTGTTTCTGCAATGATCAAAAAAACTCTGGGTCTTGCTGTAGCATCCGGAAAACCAAACACTGTCAAGGTAGGCAAGCTTACAAAAGCTCAACTTGAACAAATTGCAAAAGATAAAATGCCAGATATGAATGCAAATGATATGGAAGCAGCCAAGAAGGCAGTGGCGGGGACTGCACGTTCAATGGGGATAGATTCAGAGATATAACGGTTATAACCGTTATAGCGATTATAAAAGTTATATTATATTTTTTTAAAAACACATGGGAAAAATTCGAACTCAGATACTCGGACTTGCCGACATTGACAAACCAGCTTCCGACTCTCCTAAAGTCGCTACTGCACAGGAAGAAAAAACAGCAAAAAAAGAAGTAAAAGCAGCAGAAGCAAAAGAAAACGAAGCAAAAACAGCAAAAAAGAATGTTTCAAAAAAAGTACGCGGAAAGAAATATCTTCAAGCAAAGAAAAAGCTGGGAGAAGTAAAGAAAATGAAGCTCGCAGAAGCCGTGGAGTTGTTGAAGAAAGCAAAATATGTCTCCTTTGATGAATCTATCGATCTTCATATGAATGTGGAGAAAACAGGTCTGAGAGGAGAGGTGGAGCTTCCTCATTCCACAGGAAAAACTGTGCGCGTTGCCATCGTAAATGATGCTATTCTTGAACAGCTCACAAACGGAAAGATTGAGTTTGATATCCTCATTACTCACCCCTCATTCATGAGTAAGCTTGCTCGTTTTGCAAAGGTGCTGGGTCCAAAAGGACTCATGCCTAATCCAAAAGCCGGCACAGTATCTGCAAATCCAGAGGAAGTCGCAAAGAAATTCCTAAAAGGAACTCTGCGATGGAAGACGGAACCCAAATTTCCTCTCATTCATCAGCTTATCGGCAAGCTCAGCTATGATTCTAAAAATTTAGTGGAGAACGCGCAAGCGTTTATCAACTCAGTCGGAAAAGCTCAGATAAAAAGTATGTTTATCGCTTCTTCTATGGGTCCATCCATTGAAATTGAGATAGAAAAGGAAGAATGAGTTAATCAGTAAATCAACGAAAGAGAGCGGGAAACCGCTCTTTTTTATGGATATATATGTCATTGTGAGGGAGTGAAGCGACCACGTAAATTTTATAAATAGATTGCTTCGCTATAGCATGATTGGCTTGCAATGACGAATAAATCAGATCTTAAACTTTTTCTTTGCAAGAGCGACAATCATATCTGCAGCATCTTCCACGTTTATATTTTTTCCCGTCCGTATCACTAAGTCATAATGATGCGCCTTTCTTTGATCATGCTGAAAGAGTTCTTTAGTAAATACGGTTCGTTCTTCATCCGACTTTATCACCTGCTTTTTTGCTTCGCGAACTGAGATATGTTCATATTTCACCATTGCCTGAACACGGTCTTCAATGGTTGAAACTATGCGTATTTTAAGTGCATCGGGAAAAAGGAAATTCGCACCTCTCCCAATAATCACCGCATATCCTCGCGTACCGATTGAAGCTAAAATATGAAGAAGATGCTTATAATAGGAATTTATGGATAAGAATTTTTGTCCGAAGATTACGTCTATGAGTTCTTTTATCTTGTTTGATTGATGTTCATCTAACTCGGCTACTTGATGTTTTTCCAATGCTGTTTCATGTGCGATTTCATCCACGATATCTTTATGAAATACACGCCAGGGATTTTTTAGCTTCTTTACGACGAGATAAGCGATGGGTCTACCTCCAGATCCTCTTTCGCGGGAGATAGTAATAATAGGGAGATGACAATGCTTATTTCTCTGCATTTTGCGAAGTGCTGACCCTTCGACATTTTTATTTATGAGCTCGAATAATCGCTTCATAGACAGTGCTATTGTAGACCTGGAGCTAGGGTATGTCAATACCAATAGAAGGGGGCGTGGTGACGGGAAAATCATCTATTGATACTACTAGTATTTCTTATTCAAATAATATTCGTAGAATATCTCTGTTTTCACTTCTGAAGTAAGGGCTTGGCGTGGAAAATAGTCTTCAATATATATATTATTTTCAGTTTGTAGTTTCCTAAACAATTCATTCTTCATAGCGGTTTGTACCTTACCAAATCTATTTACCAATGGTCCCCAAAATGTAAACGTTTGCGTAGTTCCTACTCTATATGGCTTTGTTGCTGCGACAAACTGAGAAGGAAGCAGGCGGCGAAACGCATCAATATTCATAAGCCAGGTATCGATTTTACAAGTAGTATTATGTCTTCCTTGGGATTGCATATCTTTGAAGAGATTTCTCCAATCTGCCAATCTTGCTTGAATTCTATTCATTCCTAGGTTCCCCTTGGGATCATGAGCACCAAAATGTAATTCATATTGATTTATTTTTTTATGAAAAAAATAGCTAAAACATCCAAACCTTTTTAGATTACTTTTTGGTTTTGGCTGAGCTTCACCGTTAAGATATTGAGAATATAGGTAGGTAAGCTGTGTTCCACGGTTCCGTGGAAGATTATGAATTAATTCCTCCCATTGAATATCGTTTTCTCTTGGAGGGCAATCATCTCTATATCCAAACAATCGAACATATATACATGTATACAAAAACAGCGCCTGTGAATAGGAAATATTTCGTTTTTTACTAATTATAGAGGCAAATTGTAATTGAATTTTAAAGAAATTTCTTGAATATCTCATATGATTTTTATATATTTTTTCCACTCCTCTCCCACATGAAATCGAAGAGTGAATTCATAAGTAGGGTAACGTACGTATCTTTTATTGTGATATCGATGTAGTTATTATTCGTATCAAAACTGATGATATGAGTGATATCTCCTGAAATGCGTACGCCATACATTCCCTTCATTTCCTTCGGCATAAGATGGATTTCTTTCAACTGCTTTTTATCTGTCTTCATAATAGGAGCAAAGGTATTCACATCCGCGAAGTCAACAATTTGACGTATCGATACGCCAGATGCAATTCTTCGCTTAGTAAACTCATGTACCCATTTTTCATGATTTTTATCTTTAAAGTAGGGGAAAGAAAGGCGATATATTTCCTTAATCATCTTATCTGAACTCTTTGCAGCTTCTAGATTTTGATCCATGCCGTTTCGGATAGCCTCAATACCTGATTCAACCTTGATGAATGTACTGCGACTATTCTCGTCCTGTTTCAGCAGTTGCGAAACGAATCGATCAAGCTCAGATCCTTCTTGCTTGAAAGAAAGCACTTTTTGTACATGAAGCTCTTTTAATATTTCTGGTGAAACTGCTGTGTGAGTGGTGCCTCGTTTTTTGGGAGTGGTGATCAGAAGCCCCCTCGCAACAAGCATTTCCACTGCTCGGTAGCAAGACGACTTATCCATATTGATGAGGCGGGCTATTTCGGCTGATGTCCTTTCTTTGTGTTTTAGTAATGCGAGATAGACCACTGATTCATTCTCCGAAAGGCCGAGATTGGTGAGTATTGTGTTCATATATTTTCGCTTGTCATTTGAGTGATAGGATTTACATACGAAGAATCTATTATTCGTTAAGATCCTTCGACTCCATCATATTCATGAACTCCGCTCAGGATGACAACTTTTTTAAATTAGTTGCTTCATATGCAACTACAATAAGTTTATCAAATAAAGCTAAAAATGCAAGAAGATATTATAGTAGTAGTAGAGCGTGCTACTAATAGAGTAGACATGTCATTGCGAGCGCATTCGACAAGCTCAGTGCAAGCTGCGCGAAGCAATCTATTTTAAGATTGCCACGTCGTTCGACTAACCGTGACTCCTCGCAATGACATGTATGGACTTTATAAACTTTATGAACTTTATAACTTTATAACTTTATAACTAATATATATAGTATATTTAATACATGGACCGCCAACCTCAGCTTCAATCTGCCAATACAACCTCAAAAGGTTTGTTGTGGTCATATCTTTCACAGACGCAAAAAGACCTGATTGATGAGGGTCAGTATCTCATGAATGAGGTAATCAAAGATCATGCCTATCGATTTAAAGACTATTCTTTTCTTATCTTTCCCTTTGCTAAAGCATATGAAGGATTCCTTAAGCAACTATTCAAGGATGTAGGATTTATGTCTCACCTGGATTATATCTCAGACCACCTGCGACTCGGCAAACTCCTTTCCCCTCATCTTATTATGAAGCTGGGAGATAAATCTCTGTATGAAAAAATTCGGTTAAACGGTTCAAGAGAGCTAGCAGAAACAATTTGGAAAACATGGAAGCTGGGAAGAAACGAAATCTTTCATTACTTCCCCCATAACGTTCGTGCAGTGACATTTGATGAGGCAAATAGGACTGTGGGGAATTTGCTTGCCACAATGGAGATGTCGTATGAGGCGCTCGGTAAAATGAAAGTGATGCGCAAGCTGAAGGCTCTGAGCATTAACTGAGTTTTTTAACTTGCAACTTACAACTTGTGACTTTCGGCGCATTCATAAAAGTTTCAAGTTTCAAGTTTCAAATATATTCTAAGTTATGCACGGATTAACCACACCACACGCAACCCAACTACTCGCGCAATATGGCGAAAATATATTAGCGGAAGGAAAGAAAAAGACATTCTTTGGAAAATTTATTGAACAATTCAACAACTTCCTCACACTTATTCTTCTAGGAGCTGCCGGCCTATCCTTTATTATAGGAGAGCCAGTAGATGGCGGGCTTATCATCGCAATTGTCGTGTTAAATGCTCTTTTTGGTATCTATCAAGAGGCAAAAGCCGAAGGAGCAATTGCTGCATTAAAGAAAATGTCTGTCGCCAAAGTACGTGTTGTACGAGATGATATTGAACAGGAAATCGCAAGTAACTTCCTTGTTCCGGGAGACATATGTATTATTGAAGAAGGGGTCAAAATTGCGGCGGACGGGATACTCCTTGAAAGTAGAAATATCGAATTAAATGAATCCGCACTCACCGGAGAATCCCTTCCTGTACCAAAACAAGAAAATGATGAAGTGTTCTCTGGCACTATCGTATCAAAAGGAAGAGGGGTGATGCGAGTGACAAAAACAGCGATGCAGACGAAGTTTGGCCACATCGCGTATAGCTTAAGTACGATTGAGGATGTGGAGACACCGCTTCAGATAAAACTAAAAGAACTAACGAGAATTATTGGGATAGTGGGGATTGTATCTGCAGTCGTTGTTTTTATTATCTCTATTCTCCGAGGAGATGCCTATTTTCCCACATTTTTGCTTGCGGTTTCATTGGCTGTTGCCGTGGTGCCGGAAGGGCTTCCAGCCGTAATGACAATTACTCTTGCGATAGGAGTAAATGAAATGAGCAAAAAAAAGTCGATCGTACGAAAATTATCAGCAATTGAAGCGCTCGGAAGCATTACGCTTATCGCCACGGATAAAACAGGAACACTAACGACGAATAAAATGAAGGTGAAGGAAGTGTATGTTGATGACAGAGTGGTCGAAGCTGGTCAAAGCTTGTCAGAGCAAGTCAAAGTTGATGCAACCAACTCCGACCAACTCCGACCAACATTGACACATATACTGATGAACGGGGTGTTATGTTCTACCGCTTCGCTTGTTTACAAACATGATCATGGCACATATGATGTATTAGGCGACCCAACAGAAGGAGCGCTTCTTTATATGGCTCAAGAGCTGGGATTGAATATTGAGGAAGAGCGAAAAAATAATCCCATTATCGAAGAACAAGCGTTTGATAGTGTGATAAAGAGGATGAGTGTGTTAGTCAACAGTCAACAGTCAACAATCAACAGTAGGCAGCAAGTAATATATACCAAGGGGGCGCCTGAAAGCATTCTTGACATTTGCTCTTCCATACAAAAAGGGACAAATATCCACGAACTTACTTCCGAAGAGAGAAAAAAAATTGAAATCCAAATGGACGCATGGGCACGAAAAGGTCTCCGAGTTCTTGCTTTTTCCTACAAACAGTCAAAGTCAGTTAAATCAGTTGAATCGGTTAAATCGGTTCTGACTGATTCAACATTTCTAGGTATGGTCGCTATTCATGACGCTCCTCGCCCTGAGGTAAAAGAGGCGGTAAAACGAGCACAGATGGCCGGTATACGAGTCGTGATGGTTACGGGGGACAATGAGCGCACAGCGGAGGCAATAGGGGTTGCAACGGGGATTATGAAAGAGGGAGATGACATTATCACCGGCAAACAACTAGAAGAATATTCCGATGAAGAACTCATGAGACTTCTTCCTCATACTTCTATTTTTGCGCGTACCACTCCGTTTCATAAACATAGGATTGTAGAGCTCTATCAAAAGCTGGGAGAGGTGGTTGCGGTGACGGGAGATGGAGTGAATGATGCAATCGCCCTCAAACAAGCAAATGTAGGAATCGCAATGGGACTTGTGGGTACGGATGTGGCACGGGAGACTGCAGATATGGTGATCACGGACGACAACTTTGCTTCTATTGTCATGGCAGTTGAGGAAGGAAGAAATATTATAAAAAATCTTAAAAATGCCATTCAATATCTCTTAGCTTGCAATATTTCTGAGGCTATTACTCTCATTGGAGGGATGTTGCTTGGATTCAATCATATTTTGTTTCCGATTCAACTTTTATATATCAATCTCGTTACGGACGGCGTACCCGCACTCTCTCTTGCATTCTCTCCGCGAGCGCCTCATCTTATGAAAGAGATTCCTCAAAAAGAAATGGAACTTCTACAGAATAAGGAAAAACTCTACATTTTACTTGTGGGGACGATTACGAGCGTAATTACGCTCTTTTCCTACTGGTTCTTTTTAGGAGCGTCAATCGGGATAGCTCGTGCCGCGGTTTTCTCCGTCCTCACCCTTATTCAGTCATTCATTTATGTTGATCTGTGGTTGAGCCATCAGCCGCTCCATACCCATTATAAAACGCTTCTTTCTCCCATGTTTTTTGCAGCATTTCTCTTTCCCTTCGTTACCCAACTGGTCATTGTACGTGTTCCTGCAGTGGCAAAAGTATTCAACATTGCTTCCACCTCATATATCCAATTCGGGATGTTTATTTTCCTCAGCGCCCTTGTACTTGTGGGGATAAGGGGTGTGAAAAGACTATTACGAATATAAAGAGAATAGAGAATAAAATAGAAGATTCAAAAGATATCGTACTACATCAATAATATTCAATTATTCGGAGACAGAGGGAGAAAAAAGTTGAACAATCGCCTCAGCGTCTATCTCCTCATACCTGAGTAGCTCTTCAAGAGTACCGGATCTTGGCTCTTTTCTCACGCATAAATGAGTGAATTTGCTGATGGCTGTATCGGTTCGTATCGCCTCGCCAATGCCGCCAGCCTCGTAATGATCTTCCACAACAATGACTTGTTTCGCCTTTTTAACTAATCGATTAATCGAAATAGAGTTAAGAGGTTTTATTGAATACAAATCAACAACTATTGTATGAATTTGTTTCTCCTCAAGGATTTTTTGGGCTTTGAGAGCTTCATGGAGGGTGATACCAGCAGAGATAATAAGGGCTTGAAACGTGCAGCTTGAAGCTTGCAGCATATGTGTTGTATCTTGAGGTCCAAGTTGTGAATAGTGTATTTTGCAACCGCCAATGGGGAACTGTTCATCTTGGGAGTAGAGTATTGGCGTTTTTTCTCGAGTGGTGCGGAGATAATTGATTCCAGGTCGAGAAGCCATCTCCTGAGTCAATATATATGCGGATATTGCGTCTGACGGATATAATATTGTACTTTCTCGAATACCTCTCATCATTGCGATGTCTTCAAGCGCCATCTGAGAGGCGCCATCCACTCCAATAGAGCAGCCAGCATGGGAACCGACTATATTCAACGTTGAACTGGTTAAACCGGTTCTGACTGATTCAACTGATTTAACTGAATATTGTGCCATGCGGATTTGGTCAAATGCACGCGAAAGAAATGCGGCAAAGCTGGAGGCAAAGGGGATAAATCCCACTTTTGAGAGTCCAAGTGCCATTCCCACCATATTTTGTTCTGCAATAAAACACTCGATGAATTGGGTGGGCGTTACTTTTTTTACAAACTCAGCATAGGTGGAGTTGGACGTTTCAGCGTCCAGAGCGATTATATTTTTATTTTGTTTTGCTAAATCTGCCAAAGCAAAACCGTATGCCTCGCGCGTCGACATGGTTGAACCAGTTAAATCGGTGTGGACTGATTCAACTGACTTTGACTGATTCAACTGACTTTGACCTTCTTCTGGCTTTTCGACCATTCCCTTAATCGAAAAGTCTATTTCTCCAATATCTTTTAATGCTTGTTCTAACTGGCTTTTTGGAATTGCTTTTCCGTGCCAGTTATCTTTATCTTCCATAAATGATACGCCCGCACCCTTTTTAGTTCGAGCAATAATCATAATCGGCTGGTGGTTAGTGGCTAGTGGTTGGTTGAATGCTTGTTGGACTTGCTCGATATCATTGCCATTTTCAATTAGTATCACATTCCATCCAAACGCCTCAACACGTTTTTTATATGTTGCAGTGTCCCATCCTAGTTGTGTTTCTCCTCTTTGGCCTAAGCGGTTAACATCCAAGATTGCAATAAGATTATCGAGTTTATAGTGTCCGGCAAGCTGCAATGCTTCATAGTTTTGTCCTTCGGCAAATTCTGAGTCACCGAGAAGAACGAAAACGTTCGGAGCTTTCAGCTTTAAGCTTTTAACTTTTAGCTTTAAACCCATTGCCATGCCGGCGCCAACAGACAAGCCCTGTCCCAAGCTGCCTGTTGTCACGTCCACAAAAGGAACCTCTGGAGTAGGATGTCCTTGTAGGCGCGAATCAAATTTCCGTAGAGTAAGTAATTCTTTTTGCGCGAGCACTCCTGCTGTTTCGTAGAGCGAATACAGAAGGGGAGCCGCGTGCCCCTTAGATAGGACAAATTTGTCATTGAGCGGATTGTGAAAATTTAATATATCTTGTTTGAAAAATCCTCCAAAAAAAAGCACGGTCGTAAGCTCTACTGCAGAAAGAGAAGAGCTTGGATGTCCAGATCCGGCTTCGGTAGTAGCGGTCACAATGCCATGACGCACTCGTTGAGCCAGCTTTTTTAGGTCGGGAAGAGAAGTCATACTCTTATCCTATCATACTCTCCCATCTTCGGTGTGGTATAGTAAATTATGGATCTTAAAACCTTCTTTAATCCCACATCTATCGCAATCATTGGCGTATCTGAGAACCCAAAGAAAGTAGGATACTTGGTGGCGCAAAATCTCATAAAACAAGGCTACAAGGGAGAAATATATTTTGTGAATCCCAAGTTTGACACTCTCTTTGATCATCCCGTATATAAAGACATAAAAGATATTAAAAAACAAATTGATTTGGTGGTGTTGGCGGTGCCTGCTGATGCTGCGATGCATTTATTGGACGATCTTAAGACGATAGAAATAAAAAATATAGTGCTCTACGCTGCGGGGTTTAAGGAAGCGGGGGTGGACGGAGCGCAGAAAGAGCAAAATCTTGTCACAAAGGCAAAACAATATGGCATGACCATTCTTGGCCCAAACTGTATCGGATATGTGAGCACAGTATCTCAGGCAAACGTAACTTTTTTAAAGCATCCTGCTCCAAAAGGAAATATTGGATTTATCTCTCAGTCGGGGGCGCTGGGCAGCTTAATGGTGGACTATCTGGTGGGGCACGAAAATTTTGGATTCTCCTACTTCATCAGTCTTGGAAATAAGGCAGTACTTGACGAATGCGATTTATTAGAGTTTCTTCGGGATGATCCAGACACAAAAGTAATAGCTATGTATTTGGAAGACGTGAAACGGGGAGAAGAGTTTAAGCGAATACTGGAAGAAACAACTAAGACAAAACCAGTCGTCATCCTTAAATCCGGCTCCACTGTAGAAGGCTCAAAAGCAGCAGGATCTCATACAGGGAGCATGGTGGGAGACGATATGGTGTACTCCACTGTATTTGAACAGTATGGAGGCATTCGTGCAGGGCAGTTTCTTGAATTCATGTCAATGCTTAAAATTCTCAGTTTTGGACGAGCTCCCACATCAAAAGACATTCTTATCCTTTCCAACGCAGGCGGAATCGGCGTATTACTCACGGACGAGCTTATCAAAAACAAACTTGAACTGGTGACCGTTCCTGAGGATATAAAAGAAATGATTAAGAAAAATATGGGCGGCGACAAGGTGACCATCCATAACCCCATCGATTTGCTGGGAGACGCCAGCGCGTTTCAATATCGACAAGCTATTTCTGCAACCATTCAACAAAAGCACATTGGGGGAGTCGTGGTGATGCTTACCCCTCAGGCAAACACAGAAGTAGAAGATACGGCCTCAGCTCTCATTGAAGCACAATCCGCATTCTCCAAGCCTATTTTTCCCATTTTCATGGGGGAGAAGTCCGTGGGAAATAGCCATACCCATTTTGAACGAGCGAAGATAGCAAGCTTCTCTACCTATGATTTTCTTCCCTCAGCACTTGCAAAAATCACCCATTATCAAGATCATATCCAACACAGCGTGGTTCATACTAAAAAGGAAATTGAGATGGCAAAGCGAGTAACACTTCCTAAAAAGGCAGTATTGAATCCTTTTGAGACAAATACGGTACTTATGAGTGCCGGTATTAATCCCGTACTTCTCGTCAAGGCAGAGTCTGAAGAAGATGTACGTAAAATGGGAAATGAAATAGGGTTTCCAATCGTCCTTAAGATTGCTTCAGAAAAAATAACTCACAAAACAGAAGTCAGCGGCGTTCGGGTGAATATTCAAAACGAAAAAGAGCTGGTTGAAAACTATCGCGATCTGTGTGAAGCGACAGGAGAAACGGGCGTGTATTTACAGAAAATGATGAGGGGACATGAGTTCATTATTGGAGCAAAACGCGATAATCAATTTGGGATAGTAATCCTTTTGGGACTAGGGGGGATTTATGCAGAGCTTATTCAATCTGCCGTGAGTTTTATCTATCCTTTCTCATTCGAATATATGATAAAGAAAATAAAAACATCAAAATTGCAGAAAATAATAGAAGGTTTCCGCGGAACAGCCCCAGTAGATGAAGATAAACTCTATGAGATAGTAGATAAACTTGGAATGTTGATGAATACCTACTCTCAGATAAAAGAAGTAGATTTAAATCCAACACTTGTCTCTGATTCAGGTCTTCATATAGTAGATGGACGTATGATGCTCTTGCAATAATATTTTGATTTGATATAAATAGGCAAATCAAAATGACCATACTTAAAGAAAGAGTAACAGCACTCCCGATTGAAGTTGAGAATCTTTATCAACATACTCTTCCCGACGGTAGAATTATTCCCTATTTACCTAGAATCGACGGTGTAAAACCGCCTGGAATGAGAGATAATACCAAGGCTCCCAACGGGATATGTGAACGAGAACGGAGAGAGGATGCAATCTCTTCTGCGCAAGGGCTTACTGAGGGAAAAAGAAAACTTCTCCGCGCACTCCTTGAGCGAGGTGGGTCTGCTCTTTTTGGATCAGAGGATAATCCCGATATGGGGATAAACTATCAAAATGTTTTTAAAAAGTTTCTTGATCTTAAAGAGATGGGTGAAGCACTGCAAGAGCTTGCACACGCTATGGATGCTGATGCTGCTGGGCGGGGCATTCATATCGACGGCATATTAGCACCAGAAGCATCAGGAGTGGCACTTGGAGTTGCATTTTCTTTCCTTCTTAGAGACACACCTCCCATGCTATCCGTACAAAAAAATGGCGCTCCTACTTCTCTTGAGGTTGCGATTGACTCCTATTCAAAAGGAAAGGTAGATGTGATGAGTATTCCTCTTGATTTATTACAACTCCTCCAAAACAAAAAACCTAGACAAGAAATCAACTTAATCATGTGTGATGATTTTTTCGACTCAGGAAAAATGACCGAAGCTATCGCATTACTTCTTCAATTAGCTCGTGATCAAGGGGTGAATGTGAATTTAGTGGGGGTAATCACACCAATTGAAAAGACCTACACCGATGCACGAAATAAAATTGCAACCAATGTTGGTAACGTGCCAATATTTAGCGCTTTAAAAGTTGAAGATATGGGGGTACATGCTACCGAAGGTCCTTGGATGAAGATTGAAGGGGTCGACGTGGGGCTTGCATGTGACATCCAAGACTTTACCATTAAAGCACAAAAAGACACAGAATAGTGAAGGTGTATAATGACGCTATGTATGAGCGGTTAGCGTCGCTTCCTATAATTCATGTTCTCCTTAAGGGCTCCACTGTATGGCCTCAATCAAAGCAGCTCGGAAGACAAAGTGTGTTTCCGCAAGGAATATTACGAACAGAGGTGTTACGAGTGGTGCTTCTTCCAAAAGAACTTACTCATTTCAAGCAGCGTGGGCAGGTATTATTCGCAACAATTGAAGAAGAAATGCTCGTATGTTATCCCAATCATGAAACAACACATACATACTTCCCTCCCTGGATATTATTTGGTTTTTTAAAGCCAGAAAACAGACTTACCTTACCAATTAAAGAGTATGATAGGCTACATGAAACATATAAACAAAGCTCATTTTTATAAAAAACCTCCATTATATTTCTGATTGCTATATAATTACTTCTATGAACACACAAGACAAACTAGATCTCATCAATCAAGTAGGAGAGGAGATAATTGGGGGAGAAGAGTTAAAAGCTCTTATCGAAAGCGGAGAACAACTGACAGCCTACGATGGATTTGAACCGTCCGGACAAATTCACATTGCACAAGGCCTTCTTCGTGCGATTAACGTGAATAAAATGATTAAAGCCGGCGTAAAGTTTCGTATGTGGGTCGCAGACTGGCATGCAATGGCGAACAATAAAATGGGAGGAGATTTGGAGAAAATAAAAACGGTTGGTAAATATTTTATTGAAGTGTGGCGTGCAAGTGGAATGGATTTGAATAATGTAGAGTTTATGTGGGCAAGTGATATGGCAAAAAATCCAGAATACTGGAAACTCGTGGTACAAGTAGGAAAATCAAATGCATTGAAGCGGTTTATCCGCACAGCGGAGATGATGGGGAGAGAAGAGTCACTTGAAAAACTTACGGGCGCACATATTATCTACTCTTGTATGCAGGTAGCAGATATCTTTATGCTCGGTGCAAAGATAACACAACTGGGAATGGATCAGCGCAAAGTAAATATGCTTGCTCGTGAAGTGGGACCACTTCTTGGATACTGGAAGCCTGTTGTGGTGAGTCATCACATGTTACGAGGGTTGGGGAAACCTGTTTCAACCGAAACGGATGCATTACAAAGGACAATCGAACTTAAAATGTCCAAGTCTAAGCCAGACACTGCCGTATTCATGACAGATACTCTTGAAGATATCCAAAGAAAAATAAATAAAGCATATTGTTTGGAAGGCGATGTTAAAGAAAATCCTGTTTTGGAATACTGTAAATATATTATTTTTGAATCCTTCGAAAGATTAAATATTTCCGAATTTGTTATCGAGCGTCCAGAAAAATGGGGAGGGACCTTGAAGTTCAGAACATATGCCGAGCTAGAGAAGGCTTTTGCCGAAAAACAGCTTCATCCACAAGATTTAAAAGTAACGGTCGTAAAGTTGCTCGATCAGCTTTTGCAGCCCGTACGAGACCATTTCGAAAAAAATGAAGAAGCAAAAAAGCTCTTGGAAACAGTGAAAAGCTACTCTGTGACGAGATAAGTTATCTGCAGTTTTTTTGCTTTCCGGAGTACCTTGCATAGTCTGCACACACTTTATACGTATAGTCATTATAATATTCCTTCTTTCCAAAGGTGTTTGCCGGACACTTGCCATTATATCGACAAGCTGCATAAAGAATGTGCTGAGCGTCCCAGTCATCGCACGGCTGTTTATCCTGTCCCGCAAGACCAACGTTTCGCAAATGGTATCCTCCTGCAGCTAGCGAGTCGAACGTGACGCTTAAGCTCATATCGCTTACGTTAAATTTTTGCATGACGTATGGTTTGATTCTCCACCAGGTGTCTGACATCATTTGCGTCACTCCACCAATATCTTGGGAGCCTTCGACAGCGGAAGAATCTGCTCCTTGCATGGTATTTCTATTTGCCCAGTCTGCCTCAACATCCTTAATCCAAGCTCCATACTCATTATTGAGCGTTGCCCACAACATAGCTTTTGGGACACAGATTATAGGAGATAGGATACTTATCGCTTCTTCAAAGCTGTTTCCTGGGCGTCTTGCTTCAAGCTTAAGGAGGGGTACTTTAGTTGGTTTGGGTATTTTTGTCGGTTTAGGAATCTTTGTGGGGACATGAGAGGGAACAGGGGTAAGGGGG
>Ga0194063_10000142_pt1 | contig 49606 bp, 46 predicted proteins | sample SepL3720m_MetaG_FD_155459 | JGI IMG/M metagenome (GOLD analysis project Ga0194063, IMG submission 155459) | Anoxic zone freshwater microbial communities from boreal shield lake in IISD Experimental Lakes Area, Ontario, Canada - Sep2016-L373-20m | ecosystem: Environmental > Aquatic > Freshwater...
CCAATAGCTCTTTGATCATCTTTTAGAAGGGTAAATTTATTGGAGTATTTCTCCCCATTCTATTCTTCCCCTTCCTCCTCCCTTTTGCTACCCTTCCTTCGTTAGCACACCCTTTTAAAGGTTACCCTAAATGGGATAAACCAGAATTGTCATTAAAATCCCATTGCTATTTCTCCATCCTCTCGGTAGAATTTGGCGTAGCAAGTCAGGTTGAAAAGGAAATTACAGCGTACTGGACGGAAAAATACACCATTTTCTCGAAAGGAAGCTTTCCTTGTCCAAGATGTGCGTTTTTTTTCTTTTTTACGGTACGGTTATGGCGAAAAAAATTTTTGTAGGGAACCTTTCTTGGGGACTTACCAATGATGAACTAAAATCTCTTTTCGAAGAGTTCGGGATGGTGGAGGATGCCTTCATTATTACTGATCGCGAAACACGGCGGTCTAAAGGTTTCGGATTTGTTACTATGACAAACGATGCTGAAGCAGATGCGGCAATTGACGCTCTTAACGGAAGCGATATGAAAGGACGACCACTCGTAGTAAACGAGGCTCGACCACAGGAAGAAAGTGCTCCACGACGATCTTTTACTCCTCGGACAGAAGGTCGATCTTGGTAATTAATAAATTTCTTCTCGGAGAAGGGTGTGATTTTTCGAAAAGATACAAAAAGAGACGCATTATGCGTCTCTTTTTGTATACCTGCAATAGTTTGGTTACCCTTTGCTTCCCATATCTAAAAAATTCTGGATCAGCTTTTTTCCTTCTGGGGTTCCAATGGATTCGGGATGGAATTGAATGCCATGGATGGGATATGTTTTGTGTCTGACTCCCATAATTGTTCCATCCTCTGATGTGGCACTGATCTCTAAGCATTCGGGAAGCGTTTTGGGGGAAATACAGAGGGAATGGTATCGCATTGCCCGTAGGGGATTGGAAAGGTTTTTAAACACTCCTTTTTCGTCATGCGTACAAAGGGATGTTTTTCCGTGCATAATGGTGGGCGCGGGAACAACTTTTGCACCAAAAACACTCCCAATCCCTTGGTGCCCTAAACATACTCCTAAAAGGGGAATGGTTTTTCCCAGTTCCTTAATGGCATCGGCACATATTCCAAAATATGCCGGATCTTCTGGATTCCCTGGTCCGGGGGAAAGGAGAATGTGGGATGGGTTGAGGTCTCGAATTTCTTTGAGAGTTATTTCATTATTCCGAAAGACTTGCGGATTGCCACCAAGTTCTCCAATGTATTGGACGAGGTTGAAGACAAAGGAATCAAAATTATCAATGACGAGGGTGAGCATGGGAAAAAGAAAGAGGACTGTTTTGAGAAAGAAAAAAGTGAGCAGTAAATGCTCCCCATATCGCCGAAAAAAGGTACCATACGAAACGAGACGAGTGCTAGAGAAACTCATTTCTCTGAATTTTTTTATTCCCCATGATTCCTTCTTTAGTGTGGTCTACCGCGTATGACATTTTTTCCGCAGAGTTGTGCGAAAAATCTGGAATGGATGCTATTCTTGTGGGAGATTCTTTGGGTATGACGGTATACGGGCTTAAAAGTACGCGAGAAGTGAGCAAAGAGCTTATGTTTCCCCACATAAAAGCGGTGTGTAAAACGGTAAAAAATACTCCAGTGATTGTTGATTTTCCTTTTCGGTCTTATGATAATCCGCTTATTGCCGTTGATACGGCAGAATATTTTGCGAATTCCGGAGCAACTCATTTTAAACTGGAGGGTGCGGAAGATTTTGTGCTTTCAGCCATTACAGAACTGCGCACCCGAGATTTTTTGGTAACGGGACATTTGGGGCTTACCCCTCAAACGGCTCTCCAGTGGGAAGTGCAAGGGAAAAAGGAGAAATCTGCTGAGAAAATTCTCTCTGACGCAAAGCTTTTAGAGGCTCGGGGGATATCGTTTTTAGTGCTCGAGTGTGTACCGGAATCTCTTGGAAAAGCAGTGCAAGAGAGTCTTCAAATCCCCGTTATTGGCATTGGTGCGGGAAGGTATGTGCAGGGTCAAGTACTGGTTTTTGATGACCTTATTGGGAAAACGGATCCCAGTTTTCAGCCAAAATTTCTTCGCCGCTTTGGAAATGCCAGAGATGAGGCACTTCACGCATTGGAAAAATATAAAAATGCAGTTATAAATGGAGAGTTCCCAGGAGAAGGAGAGGTGTATTAAGGAATGAATTATTTGCTTTCTCAAAAAATTTTGGCAATCTTTCTCTGTTTCAAAAATCATTATCCCCATTTTTATGTCCCAAATCATCATTATCTCCGGCAGTGACAAAGACCAACCATTTGTAGAAAAAATCCAGGCAGCGTGCCAAGAATTTGGTATTGCGCAAGAATGGTTTGCCGCCAGTGCGCATAAACAGCCCCAAAAAGTGCTGGAAATTTTAAAAAAATACGAATCTGAAAAAGTGATCTTTATTACCGTTGCCGGCAGGTCTAATGCCCTTTCTGGCTTTTGCGCGGCGAATAGTTCTAAACCTGTTTTGGCTTGCCCTCCGTTTGCCGATAAACTGGATATGTTGGTCAATATTCATTCTACCATTCAAATGCCGTCGGATGTTCCGGCTCTTACTGTTTTGGAGCCCAGAAACGCAGTACTCGCCTGCAAGAGAATTTTTGATTTACATTAAAAACATATTTCCTCTTTATGGATTCCCTTCCAGAAAAATTTCTCTGTGTTACTGCTGATATCCTGAAAAAACAGTTGGGAGTAGCAGACGAGCCGCAAATCCTGATTTTTGATCGGCAATCTCCGCTTTCAAACCTTTTGGCAAATGCGTATGTACAAAATATGCCAAAAGCGGAAATCATAAATTTTGATGAATGGGATCCCCAAGAAATAACCCAAAAACTCTTGGTGCTCCCTGCTGGTGCAACGGTTATTCTTGTGCAATCACGGGATTTTCGCCTTGATGATTTTCGTATTCGTCTCAAACTGTTTAATAATGGCGTGGGATGCTTGGAACACACGCATTTGCAGTATTTTTATCCCGAACAATACGAAACATACGCGGACGCCCTTGTTTTCCGTGGGGAATACTATAAAAACCTGGGGATCCGTCTTGCAGAAAAAATAGAAAATAGTCTGGAAACAAAAATTTTTTCTCGGGATGGATCGGTGCTCTCTTTTGGAAAAATGGAGAAGTGTCAGGTAAATCATGGGCTTTTCTCAGAACAAAAAAACCGCGGCGGGGGAGCTATTTGTGGAGAAGTCTTTTCTGAAGCACTCGATTTTTCAACGGTGAATGGAGAGATGATGGTTTCGTGTTATCCCGATAAAGACCTTCGCATTGTAGTGTGTAAACCGTTTCGCGTGCGGATTGAAAAAAGTATGCTCCATTGCGATGATCCGCTTTGTCCCCAGGATTTTCGAGAAAATATTTTGGAAAGGATTACTCGGGAAGAGGAGGGCGAAGTGATGGTGCGTGAAGCAGGATTTGGTCTGAATCCTGCGATTTCTATAAAAACCCCTCTTGCGGATGTGAATGCTTTTGAGCGCATGGCAGGTTTTCACCTTTCCTTAGGAAAGAAACACAATATTTACCGGCAGAAAATTCATAAAAAAATTGTACAACGCTACCATATTGATATTTTTGCAGATTTAGAACGGATAGAGGTGGACAGAGTTTGTGTATTTGAAAAGGGGAGGTATCTTTTGGTATAGTATGACCGTTTTTTTAAAAAATATGCAGAATCCCCTAAAAGTAGCGGTGCTCCTCGGTGGAAAATCGTCTGAGCGAGAGGTTTCAAAGGTTTCAGGAAGCGCAGTGATTAATGCACTCCGGACCAATAAAAAGTTTCAAATTCGGCGATTTGATCCGGCAGAAAATTTTGATGAGTTGATTGTGGCACTTCAACAAAAAGAAATTGATGTGGTGTATATTGCCCTTCATGGAACACACGCGGAAGATGGCGAAATTCAGGGACTTTTACAGCAATTTGGAGTTCCATATACCGGATCTGGTATTCATGCCAGTGCCATTGCTTTTGATAAAATTTCTACCAAGCGCATTTTACGGGCAGAAAATATCCCTGTAGCAGATGATATTTGCATCGAAACGCAGGGTGATGAGTTCCTTTGCTCATTGCATACCAGGCAAAAACATGATTTTTTTCAAACTCAGCATCATGAAGAGGGAATACGAAAGGTACAAGAATGGCTTCCAAATATTTCTTTTCCCCTTTTTATAAAAGCTGCGAGGGAAGGTTCTACCGTAGGAATTGTAAAAGTAAAAACAGAGTCAGATTTTCAACGCGCACTGGAAGAAGTATTTTCAAAATATTCTCGAATCCTCATAGAATCAGGATTACCCGGGAAAGAATGCACTGGAGGAGTTTTACACGGGCAAGCGCTTCCCATTATAGAAATTTCCTATAATGAGCATGATTTTTATAATTATGAGTCCAAATATGCGGTAGGGGGATCAACACACATTATTCCGGCTCGTATCTCAGAGACTGCTCAAAAACGCCTGCAAGAAATAAATACCCGCATTGGAATTCTCTTGGAATGTTCTGGGGGATATCGCGTTGACAGTTTTGTTTACGGAGAAGAAATAGGAGTTTTGGAGGTGAATACGCTCCCCGGCATGACGGGAACATCTCTGCTTCCGGATGCGGCAAAAGCGGTAGGAATTTCGTTTGAGGAACTCTGTGAGAGAATGATTTTATCAGCAGTAAATAACAGCGGGTCATGACCCGCTGTTACTGACTGGTTCCTACGATGACTTTTTAAAATATCCACTAATTCCGCGCTTTGTTCCATATACAATTTCCGATCCCTTGCACTGTTCGCATTCAAAAGCGAGTTTTTGCTGTGCTTTTTTTTGTACGGGAACAATGGCTTCACAATCTCGGCAATAAAAGACGATGACATCATTTTCTCCTCCAATACCTTCTTCGTCTTCCTCCCGTCCAAATTTTTTCTTTTCCAAATCTAAAAGACCATCATAGTCAATTTCTCCAACAATTTCCTCATTTTCTGCTTCTCGCAAAAAATCATAGTATTGTTCGCTTACTTTTTCTACCGGTGGTGCAGAAGGGTTGGGGGAAGTCATGGTTGTTCATCAAAAGAGAGTTGAGAAGAATCCTCCGGGTGGAGGGTAACGGAAGAAGGATCTATTTCATGGGGTTCGGCAAACACTTTTCGGTCGGCTCCTTTAGGAATGTAATCTTTAGAAAAAATTGATCCGGCAAGCCCAATTCCGAGAGAAACAAAGGTGAGACCGAGCCCAATATTTACCTCACTAAAAGGGATTTGAGACGCGAATTCATGAAAAACAAAAGTGGCAATAAGAATGGTGTATACTCCATGCCCAAAAAGAAAAATGAGAATTTGTCCGTGCGATACGGATCCAATAAATCCTTTTTTGGAGAAAATTTCACGGAGTACTATGAGAAGCCCAGAAAGACCAATGCCCATAGTAATAATCCCAAAAATGGGGAGATACGCAAACGCATTATGACCCGAAACACCTTCTTCTCCTTTTATACTGGCGGATAACCACGGAAAAAAAAGAAAAATAAGGGTAAACACCGCTCCAAAAAATACCAAGCGGCGACCAAACGGGAGGAGGAGAATATTTTTCCAAAAATGGAGAGCCATATTTTCAGTGCGTTTCATGTTCATGGAAACAAAGAAATGTCGGAGAGGATTCTCTCATGAGGAATGCAAAAGTGCAAGGTTCCCCCAAAAACAGTGCAAAAAAGTTTGATAACACGCTTATCCCACTATTTCATGAAATTTTGTTTCTATCATCTCATGTATTTGATGGGGCAGAAGCGACTGATTGAGAACCTCAATGCGATGCGTACAAAAGGGGACGATGAGGTCTTTTCCGTCTTCGGGAATAACAAAGTCTCTCCCTTCTAAAAACGCATTGGCGCGGAGGGAAAGGGACAAAAGAGAAAGACTGCGCAGGCTCAGTCCGTACCGAAAAATATGGGGATCTCGGGTCCATTCTCCAAATTGGAGATATTTCTCGGCAATGCCCGCATCGCAGTGCACTTGGAGAACGGATTTTTGGAGTTCTAAAATTTCTGCCTCAGAAATAAGGGGTGTTATTTCTCGAATACTTTCCATGACATCCGATGCCTGGGGGTTGCAAAAAATATGGTTTTGAATAGAAATAGGTGGAATACCAATCGCAAGAGAGAAGAGAAACCTGTCTCGCTGCGCTTCGGGCAATGGATATGTTCCATCATATTCCAATGGGTTTTGGGTGGCTAATATGAGATGAATTTTTGGAAGTGCGTATGCTTTTCCCCCAATGGAAATTTGCCGCTCTTCCATGGCTTCCAAAAAAGCGCTCTGGGTTTTGGGGTGCATACGGTTAATTTCATCTATCAGCACCACCTCTGCAAAAAGAGGTCCTTTGCGGAGTGCAAAAACATTGGTTTTCTGGTCAAATACTTCTCCTCCCACAATGTCTTGAGGAAGGGTATCGGAAGTCCCTTGTATACGCGAAAAAACGCGTCCAATGCTTTTTGCAAAGGCTTTAGAGAGGGTTGTTTTTCCTACTCCGGGGAGATCTTCTATTAAAATATGTCCCTTAATACATAGGGCAATAAGCAAAAGCCGAATGACTTCTTTTTTTTGGAATGCAAAGGGAAGAAGCGTATTTTCGAGGGTTTGTATGGGTGTTGGCATGGGGGGAATTAAGATTTTGCTCCAAATATATCATATCCAAAAGCATTCCACATTCCGCCTCGTATTTTTTCTACCACAAACACCATAAATGGGAGTAGTGCCCAAATAAGGGGTAAAAAGAGGATGGGAAGCATGGGACCATAGGAACCAAAGGGAAGAAAAAAGTACACTGATAATACGAAGAGTTGCACAATGGAAATGGCGATAATTGCCATAATGCCATAGTCTTTTCCGGCCATCATTTCTACTGCCAAAAGGGAGGCACTGGCAGAGAGAAAAAAGTGAATAGCCGCAATAGTGAGGAGACTTTCGCTACTGCCCGCCAATAAATAAAAAGGGAGAGCCGTGAGAAAAAGAAAAAGGTTTACGGAAAAAACATATTTCATCACTTCTGATCGGGGTGTATATCGCTCGGGAGATGCAATAGTATGAAAAAAAGTGGCAAAGAGATTGCCAATGAGAGATCCAGAAAAAACAACGGCTAAAATTCCAAGACCTGAAAATTCTGCAGTATTTCCTAAACTTTGCGCATTATTTTGTGCGTATGAAAAAAGCACGAATACCAGAAGTGAAGCACTGGTTCCGAGAAGTCCACCTCCAATGCCGGAAAAAAGCCGTGAAAGGAATTCCGAAAAAAACGCCGGACGAAAAGGAGGAGATTGCATAGAGAAATACTTTTATTTCGCGCCCCAATACTATATTTTTTCAGTGTAAAAATCAATTTTCTCTTTTGCATGGAAAATATACCAGTGTCTTCCCCTGTTTCTCCCATACGGCGCCCAGAAGAAAATTTGCAAGCTATTCGGGATCTTACCCTGAGAAATGAGCAAATTCTTGCTCGATTACTGGAGATTGAAGAGCGGCGAGAAACACGCCGGAAGTGGGGGTTTTTTGCGAGTTTTATGATGATTGTATTGCCGTACCTCCTGACTGCCTTTATGGTTTGGTATTTTTATATGAAAGTAGAAGAAACGGTGAGCAGTTTAAAAACCAGTGTAGAGAGTGTGGTCCCTAAAGTTCCAGAATCGTGGAAAGAGAAGGCGGGAGATTTAAAACAGAAGGTTTTGGAATTAGGAAAATAATTATGCACCTTTTTTGCGCAGCACTTCCAAACGGCGGAATGGGAGCACTTTTTGACCCCCTTTCAAAAACATGGGATTTTTTTGCGGTTCCCAAGGAAACATCATTTGTAGATAGCATTGCTGGCCGTATTGATCCTGCCAAAATAACGCATATTACGGTTATAAACGGTCCAGGACCGTTTCTCCTACTGCGGAGTATTGCGGTAACGGCCAATACCTGGAAAACATTCTCCAAAACTCCCATAACGCTTTCGACCATTTCTACTGCTGTTTTTTTACAAAAAATGTTTCCCACGGCAAAAAATGTGCTCATGAGTGCGGGAAAGCGAAATGTGCTTTGGGGGCAAAATGGGCAGACAAAAATGGAGAAAAAAACATTGGAAGAAGTTTTCCCTTTGCTTCCCACTGTCTCTTGGGGTGGGATTTTTATGAATGGGGTGGAAGATTCCTTTTCTCCTGAAACTTTTTCGCAAAGGGTTTTACCCGTTTCTGCAGAAAGATATTGGGGCGAATGCAAAAAAGAAGCAGAACACTATCATACTGATGAAATTTTTCCGCAGTACGCCAAAGGAGATGAATGGGAAAAATTATTCTAAATAAAAATCTACACTTTTCTTACTTCATCATATCCCCGTTGAAATGCCCTTAAGTTTCCAGCTACCACTTTTGGTGGCAGAGACTCTAAAAGATATTTTTCCAATGCGGGAAGAAATTTTTCAATGGAGAGGAGGTTGGTGATTTTGAGGAGTGCTCCCAAAAGTGGAACATTAGGAATGTTGCGCCCAATTTCTTGGGTGGCAATAACGGTTCCTGGAACATGAAAAACAGTGCCGGAAAATTTTTCAGAAAACTGCGTTTTTTCTTGGGAAGTATTGAGGAGGATATTTCCGTTCTCTTCGAGCCCTTTTAAAATATCTTCGTACGAGAGTTCGGCTTCGTTAATAAGTGAGGTATCTAAAAATACCACCACATTCGGGTGTTCAATATGATAATTTTCTTCAATGGGTTCTTCGGAAAATCGGTTAAAAACCACTACGGCTGCGCCCTTTTTTTCTGCTCCAAAATCAGGAAAAGATTGGGAAAAAATTTCTAGTTTTTCATGTGCAATAATTTCGCACAGTGCGTTTGCAACCGTAATAGCGCCTTGTCCGGCACGGGAGTGCCAACGGATTTCATACATAGAAAATGGGAGAAATGCGTAGGGGCGTGCCAATGGCACGCCCATTGTTTTTTAAGAACAGGTTTAAAACCTATCCTTAGGAGAAAAATATTCGTACAATATCTTGCCAACTAATAATGGCAATAAGAATTAAAAGAAGCGCATATCCTCCAATATGGAGAGGGGCTTCCCACGCTGGTGGAACTTTTTGTAGGATTTTTTTCTTCCATCCCATTTTTGTACTAAACATTTGTGCCAGCACTAAAACCCCTTCCATCAGGAGAAAAATAAGTCTTCCTCCATCTAATGCGGGAAACGGCATAATATTAATTACTGCCAGAGACAGCGATAAAATGGCAGTGAACTGTACGAGTTTGGAGAAATCTCCCTGATCGACCAGCATTCCTGTGGTGTGTGCAATACTTACCGGACCTCCTACTCCTGCTGGGAGTGTAAATTTGGTGAGGATTTTTACCACGAGATCTCCCACCATGTTTACCGACAGTCCAATAAATCGACAAGATTCTTGAAAAGCCGTAATGGGAGCCTTCCAAAATACTTCTTGTACCGATTTTATGGGTGCATAAAAATCACCATCATAAATAACCGGAACTCCTTTTTTCTTTGATTCTATAATACTGTCGCCTACTTGTACGCCCAAATGCCCTTCTCGATCAAAAGAAACGATCACGATTTGATCTTCAGTGCTTCCTTCTCTTTTAACACTCAAGTGGACTTCCGAATTTCCAGTTTTCTTTTTTTGCTCCAGTACCGATAAGAAGTTTTCCGTATTACTGATAAAAGTTTCATCGACCTTCATAATCCGGTCTTCGGGTTTCAATCCGGCTTTTTCTGCTTTTCCTTTGGGAACCAGGCTTATAATTTTTGTTTGGAGTGCAGAAGGAAAGAAAAAAGGTTCTGCAGAGAGGGGGATAACAATATTTTGTTCGTCAAAACTTTTGGTACTGCTATTAAAACGGCTGATGTTAATGGTAGCAGAGGTTCTTTTTTCCTGGCGTAACAGGCTGTCGGCCATGAGGGAATAAAAGCGAACCGAGGGAGTCCCTCGTCCGTTTATGCTCTGAATGACATCAAAGCGTTTAAATCCGAGTTCTTCTGCAGGAGTTCCTGCAACGGATTCCACCATGACTCCTTCTACTTTTTGAAAAATTCCCTGTTCGGTATATTCCTGAATTTGTTCTGGTGTAGGAGCAAGAGGGGTAATTCCAAAAGTATATCCCAGGGTTAAAAGTCCCCATCCGAGCAGAAAATTCATAATAACTCCTCCGCATACAATAAGAATACGCCAATGGAGTGGACGGTTGGAAAACGCATGGGGATTTTCGGAGTGCTGAGTCTCATCTTCTCCCAACATTTTTACAAATCCTCCAATAGGAAAGGCATTCAGCGTCCAACTCATGGTTTCGGTTCTTGTTTTTTGTTTCCCGTTTTCGGTGTAGGGAATGGTGGTGGTGGTTTTTTTCTCCCAGACTTTTGGAGGAAGCCCAAATCCAAATTCTTCTACTTGTACTCCTCCTTTTCGGGCTGCCCAAAAATGTCCCAATTCGTGGAGAATAATGAGGAGTGAAAAGATAACGAGGAATGCAATAGAGGAGAGGAGCATTCCAAAATACCAGAGGGCTATAATTCCCAGGGCAATACCTCCCCAAAGAATTTGCTTTTCATATTGCTGACTTTTTTTAGAAAAAGTGTTTTCCATACGGGTGGGTAAAATTAGATTTTGGTAATGTCTTCTTCTTTCTTTTTGGTGATTTCGTCTACTTTTGTATTGGCGTCGTCTACTTTTTTCTGGATTTCTTTCTCTAGGCGTTTTTCATCATCTTCGGAGAGGGATTCATCTTTTTTTACCATATCCATGGCATCATGGCGATTTTTTCGGATGGCAATTTTTGTTTCTTCTCCCATTTGAGCCACCACTTTGCAGAGATTTTTTCGGCGTTCTTCGGTGAGGGGCGGAATATTGAGACGAACTCCTACTCCATCATTAACGGGAGAAAGCCCGAGTGCACTCTCTTCTCGGATGGCTTTTTCAATGACATTTAAAAGTCCTTTGTCCCAGGGGGAAATCATAAGGGTTTGCGGTCCTTCTACGGTAATAGTGGCAATATTTTTAAGGGGTTGAGAAGAGCCATACGCGGTGATATGGAGACCTTCTACTAAAAGCGGGCTTGCCCGACCTACTTGGAGTCCTGCAAGTTCAGAAAAGAGGAACTCGAATGACTTTTTGATAGTTCCTTCCAGGTGTTCTACAGAAGCGTGCATACAAAAAAAGAGAAATTTCAAGGGGTATTATAGAGAGGCGTGTTCCGATTATCAATTACGAATTTTTAAATTATTTCTTTCCTAAAAATATGATATTATTTACCTACTTTTTCCCCTTTTTTATGTCTTCTCTGGAAAATTTTGTGGCATATTGTCAAGGATGCCTTGGAAAACCGTACATTTTGGGAAATGAGGGGCCCGATAGTTACGATTGCTCTGGATTGCCGTATGCAGCAGCAAAAGCTGTTTTTGGAAAAACCATTCCTCGGGTAAGCACTGATCAATATTCCATTGGCGCTCCAGTCGAAAAAAAAGACCTTATTCGGGGTGATTTTGTGTTTTTTGATACGGGCTGGACTGCCAGAAAACCAAATCATGTGGGGATTTACCTCGGGAATGATGCTTTTTTAAATGCCAATTCATACCACGGGAAAACGGTGCAAGATTCCCTTTCTTCGTCGTATTGGACCGGATGTTGGTATGGGGCGCGCAGAGTTTTTACCGAAAACGGAGAATTCTTTTCGGGAAGTGTTGTCTCTACTGCTACAAATATGGGAGGGGGCGTTTCTCCTCACTCGTTTCCGGATGTCCCCCAAACGCATCCCGATTACGCGTACATTACAGATCTCGCCACAAAAGGGGTGGTACAGGGAGATGCAACAACCGGAAATCTTCGTCCGTATGATTCTCTCAATCGTGCAGAAGCCCTTAAAATGGTACTCCTCTCTGCCAAAATAAGTGTTCCAACGGTCATGGCTTCTCTTCCTTTTTCCGATACTTCTCTTACGGGTTGGTATGCCCCATATATAAAAGCCGGAATAGACAAAGGCATTATTACGGGATACTCCGATAATACTTTTAGACCAGAAAATCCGGTGAGTCGCTCAGAAGCGGTAAAAATGATTTTCTTGGCGTTGGGTATTGCGATTGTTTCCAAACCTGGAGAGCAATGGGACACCCCATATCTTGTCGAAGCAAAAAAAAGAGGAATGTTAATTCCCGAGGATGATGGCGATTTAAGAGGAGCACAACCCATTACGAGGTCGGAAATGTGTAGGGCCGTGGGGGAATTATAAAACTTTTTCTTTTTCCAGAAATTTCCTGTAGATTTTCTCCCGAATTTTTTTGTTATTCATGTCTTTTTGTACCGTTCCAGAAGCATTGGAGGAGTTTAAAAAACACAAGCCAGTTATTGTGATCGACGATGAAGATCGTGAGAATGAAGGTGATCTCGTTTTTCCGGGAGAATTGGCAACGCCAGAAATGGTGAACTTTTTTGTGACGCAAGCCCGTGGACTTTTGTGTACTCCGGTGTCTTCTGAGATTTCCAAACGGTGTGGATTCCATCCTATGGTGCCGAATGCAGATCCTAATACTTGTAATTTTGCGGTTTCGGTAGATTCCAAAGAGGGGATTGAAACCGGTATTTCTGCAAAAGATCGGTCATTGACCATTCAAAAAATTACTGATCCCAATTCCAGTGCCCGTGATTTTGTGCGTCCAGGGCATTGTTTTCCGTTAAATGCTAAAGACGGGGGAGTGTTGGTGCGATGCGGACATACGGAGTCGTCCATTGATCTCTGCAAATTAGGAGGATACCGAGAAGTCTCTATGATTTGTGAAATTATGAACGAAGATGGGACCATGGCGCGGGTGCAGGATTTAGAAAAATTTGCCCAAAAACACGATCTTAAAATTCTTACTATTGCAGATATTGTGCAATACCGGCGGGAAACCGAACAAATGATTCAAAAAATTTCAGAGGCGAATTTGAATACGGATTACGGGCATTTTCGAATTTTTGTGTATGAAGATATTCAGCATAAAAAAGAGCATGTGGCGCTGGTAAAAGGAGAAGTGTCGAAAGAAATTCCTGCTTTGGTGCGGGTGCATTCCGAATGTCTTACGGGAGACGCGCTTTTTTCCAAACATTGTGAGTGCGGGCACCAGTTAAAAAAAGCAATGGAACGGATTGCGGCAGAGGGGAGTGGCGTGCTTTTGTATTTGCGCCAAGAAGGACGAGGAATTGGTCTGGGGAACAAAATAAAGGCATACGCACTTCAGGAAGAGGAAGGATTAGACACCCTGGAAGCGAATGAACGACTTGGTTTTCAAGGAGATCTGCGGGAATACGGAATTGGGGCACAAATTTTACAAGATTTGGGAGTCCAAAAAATGCGGTTGCTCACCAATAATCCCCGTAAAATTTCAGGGCTTTCGGGGTACGGTTTAGAGGTGGTAGAAAGAGTGCCCTTAGAAGTGCCGGTAACGGAAAGCACCAAAAAATATCTCCAAACAAAAAAAGAGAAAATGGGACATCTCATTGCGTAAAAATGAATATTGGTTTTATAGCCGATGGCAATCGTCGTTGGGCTCGAAAAAATGGATTTCCTGATTTTTTGGGACACGAAAAAGGGTTTGCTGTTCTCAATGAGATTGTTCTCACGGAGTGTCTTCATTATGCCGAATGCACCAGTTTGGCGGTATATGCGTTTTCTACCGAGAATTGGAAGCGGTCACCCACAGAAATAGCACATCTTTTTCGCCTGTATCAAACAATGATAGAAACCTGGAAGGAACGATGTGTTCGAGATCGCATTGCGCTGAAATGGGCAGGCAGGCGAGACCGCGTGCCAGGGATTCTAAAGCGAAAAATTGAGGTGGTGGAAAAAGAAAGCGCGCAGTACAGCGACCATTTTGTGGTGTATATTTGTTTGGATTATGGATCGCACGATGAAATGGCACGGGCGGTGCAGGAAGAAGGACAAAATTTTGAAAAAGCACTGGAAGTGCCCATGCTGGACATGATTATTCGGAGTGGAGGGGAGCAGAGACTTTCTAATTTTTGCCTGTACCAAGCGGAATATGCGGAGCTTTTTTTTGAGGAGGAGTATTTGCCAGAGTTTACAGTTGAGAAGATGGAGGACCTTTTTGCACGATTTGCGGAGCGGGAAAGGAGGAGGGGCGGGTAAAAACAGCTTGCGTCATTTTTTATTTTTTTGTAATATTTGTACAATTTTTTGTACAAATATTGTGACTACTCAATATATTCCTCTGTCTGAATGTCGGAAAAATATATCTACTCTTTGGAAAAAAGCGACACAAGAGAATATTCGGTACATTGTAATGGTGCATTCTGCTCCGGCGTTTGAGATTACTCCTTTCCAAAATATTCATGAGGAATGGGATACCATCGTTACAGATCGTAATAAAAAAATGTATCAGAAAGCGAAATTAGAACAGAAAAAAGGGGAAACATTTTTTCTGGATGATCTGAAGAAAGAACTCTTACCTGTTCTATGAAATACCAAATTGAGGTCTCTAAAGAGGTGAAAAAATTTCTTAAAAAGCATCCAGAAGTCATTTTTCGGTTTTTTCGTATTACAAACTTTTTAGAGGATGATCCCTATTCGCCACTCGTAGATATAAAAAATCTGCAAGGGGAAGAAAACAAATATCGCTTTCGAATTGGGAAATATCGCTTCCTATACGAGGTGGAAGATCAAGTACTCCTTATTTACATATACGATGCAGATTCACGGGGAAGTATTTATAAATAGAGGATGAGAAAAAAATGGAGTTTGGAGAATTCATCCAGACAAAATTCGTCCCTAAAAAGCCATTTATGAAGATCTGTTTTTATTGTTTCAGAACCCCTGCTATTTTCGCATGGGTAGAATCTCGCTGCCTATTATTTCTTGTGTTTGAATACGAGCATCAGAAAGAAAGCGTTCCCGTGAAGAAACTGCAGAAAAATCTTCAGTTCCTCCTCCTCGTTGGTCCCCTATCCAGCTGAGGTCTGTAGTATATCTTGTCCCTTCTGCCATAAAAATGTGGTTAAAAAATGAAGACTGCACCTTGCTTCTTCTTATTCAGCTTGTCAATCGTTTTTTCCCCCAGTACTCTTCCGGTACAAAAAATCTTAAAGAAAGGGTATGAAAAAAGCACTCGTTAATCATGCCTTTATAGATAGCCAAAATGTGAATCTTTCCTTTTTCTCTCTCCTATGTCCCACTCTCCCATAAATTCCGGTTTCCAACGAATTGAAAACGAAGGATCCAAAGTGGTCGCCTCTGGTGCTCATATGCTTCCCGCTGCCAGTTTGATGATGGCGGCAGGAGTTCTCTCCAAAATCTCTGATCGTAAAAAACCTTTTATTACGGTGGTGAATTCCTTTACTACCCAAATTCCTGGGCACGCCCATCTTCGTGTTTTAGGCGACTTGCTCGTAAAATTGTTAAAAGAAAAAGGCTATAATGTGTGGGAAGCCAATGTGGGGGGATGCGTAGACGACGGTATTGCCATGGGACATTTTGGAATGAAGTATTCGCTTGCGAGCCGGGAACTGATTACTGACCAAATAGAAACCATGATGGGGGCGCATCCGTGTGACGCGTGGATTGGAATTGGGAACTGTGACAAAATTGTTCCTGGAATGTTAAACGCCATGGTGCGCCTGAATATTCCCGCTCTGTATATTTCTGGGGGACCAATGCTGGCGGGCAAAAATAAAACCGACCTCGTGAGCGTTTTTGAAGGAGTAGGAGCCGAGGCGTCTGGGAAAATGACGGAGGAAAAATTGGCAGAACTTGCGGGGGAAAGCTGTAGAACCTGTGGAAGTTGTGCGGGAATGTTTACGGCAAACTCTATGAATTGCCTGGCAGAAGTGTTGGGACTGGCACTCCCGGGGAACGGAACCATTCCTGCGGCGCGTTGGATTGATACGGAAAAAATGACTTGGGAAGTAAATCCTGACCGTTTACAACTGGTAGAAAAAGCGGTGGATGCCATTGGGGATATTCTCACTAAAAAAATTCGTCCGTGCGATATTGTGACCCACGAGGCGATTGATAATGCGTTTATTTTGGACCTGGCAATGGGAGGATCCACCAATACCGTGCTCCATACTCTTGCTTTGGCGCATGAAGCGGGTGTGGAATATCCACTCACACGGATTGATGAGCTTTCTCAACAAACGCCCAATGTGTGCAAGGTTTCCCCTAGTCGCCCGGATATTCATATTGAAGATCTCCACCGTGTAGGAGGTATTTCTGCGGTTTTAAAAGCGGCGTTAGAGAGTGGTGCACCGTTAAAATTAGACCAAAAAACACTCACTGGCACGATAGGAGGAATGATAGATTCTGCTCTAAACGCGGACGGAGATATTATTCGTACCGGAAAAAAGGTATTTAGCAAAACCGGAGGACTCGCCATTTTGTTTGGAAACATTGCCCCAAAAGGAGCAGTGGTAAAAACAGCGGGGGTAGATGCGGATATGATGCAATTTTCTGGTCCCGCAAAGGTCTATAATTCTCAAGAAGATTGTTTACACGCGGTTTTGGATGGCAAAGTGGTGGACGGCGATGTGGTGGTGATTGCGTACGAAGGACCAAAGGGAGGACCAGGGATGCAAGAGATGCTTTCTCCTACCGCTGCCATAAAAGGGAGGGGGATTAAGGCGGCGCTGATAACCGACGGACGATTTAGTGGAGGAACGAGAGGACTTTGCATTGGGCATATTTCACCGGAAGCGGCAGCCGGAGGACCACTGGCAATAGTGCAAAATGGAGATGTAATTGAGATTGATACTCAAAAACGAACACTGGATGTGAACCTCTCAGAAAACGAAATTGCGAAGCGTACAGCTCAATTACCACCATTTATCAAAAAAGTAACGCATGGTTGGCTGGCACGGTACGCGCATTTTGTGCAGAGTGCAGACAAAGGGGCGGTAATGGGGGAATAATATTTTTTTATGACATCTCTAGAAGGACCACCACCAACAGAAAGACGATTAAATATTGCAGAAACACCCCCTGTAGATAGATTGGCAGTATTACAGGAAAATATTGGAAAGAGTTTTCCTACAGATGCAGAGTGTGATCTTTTTACTGCGCAAATGGAGGGGCAGCAACAAAAAATAAAAAATTTTTTATTACACGACGGGGAATATCAAACTATCGTAAATCAGGGTGTTTTAGGCTGGACGAATCAACAAAAACTAGAAGATTGGCAAAAGTTAATATTAGCTCCGGCAAATTCGATTGAAAATGTTATTGCTTCCATTGGGAATATTGTTATTTCCCCGTTTACGGAAGAAGGGAGAAGTTCTATTATGCAAGGATTTCAGGCGATACAGCAATCCCCAAAAATTGTTCAGGATATATTTTCTGTTTTTTGGAATGCCTTAACTCCCGCGGAGAAATCCACTGTATTATTAGAAATGGCTTCTGGATCTGCCTTCACTTATTCTCTTATAACAAAAATCTCTAAAATGATAAAAGTAATGAATAGGGAAGGACCAAAAAATGTAAGTTTAACAAAAAGATTATCGCTTGCCAGTGCTGTGGGAGCTGGTTTAAACCCAGCAGTTTCTGTTGCTCAAACAGTAAATTCTGCACAAAATCTTCATGAAGCCAAAAAGGCTTCTCAAGAATAAAAATTGGGTTTTAGGACATTCTGGGTTTATTACGCGGTTAATGGCACATTTGCTGCTTCCTCTTTTTCTTTGGGGAAAATAGCAGAAACCGAGCATTGGGGATGCTCTAAAACATGGTGAATAATGTGGACTTCTGTTTCAGAAATTTGAGGGGGAGTGAGGGGGTCATTTTGCAGAATACTGGAAGTATTGAGTTTTTTGCCTTCATTGGTGAGCTTTACTACAGTTTGAGCCTGTCCGCCAAATGTTTGGTGGCAGTGCCGGCAGTCCACTTTTATAGTGCACCGGTTATCCTCGGTAGAAATGACTTCTACCCAGGGAATCTCAATTTTTGATTGGCAATAAGGACAGTTAATACCGTTACTAAATTGCATGAGAATTTGTCGAACATGAAGTGCATCCATAGGAAGGGGGGAATTAAGAATGAGAAGGGGGTTTTAGGGACAGGTTTGTAACCTGTCCCTAAAATTTTTGTAGGTCGCCATTGGCGCTTTTGGAATTATTAAACCCGTATTGATAAATCTGCTAACCGGCAAGAGTATCCCCATTCATTGTCATACCAGGAGAGCAATTTTGCAAAATTTCCGTCTATCACCGTGGTGGAAAGCGCATCTACAATGGAAGACCGTGCATCTTTTTGAAAATCTTTAGAAACGAGTGGTCGTAATTCTACTCCTAAAATTCCTGCTAATGCGCCTTTTGCGGCATTTTGCAATGCGGTATTCAGTTCTTCTTTGGTCACATTTTTTTCCAGTTCTACGGTGAGATCTACCACAGAAACCGTGGGGGTAGGAATGCGGATTGCCATGCCGTGCAGTTTTCCCGCAAGGGCAGGAATAACCAGCCCAATGGCTTTTGCGGCCCCTGTTTTGGTGGGGATCATAGATTCTGCGGCACTTCTTGCGCGACGAAGATCACTATGGGGCGCATCTAAAAGTCGTTGATCTCCCGTGTAGGAATGAATAGTCGTCATCAGTCCGCGCTTAATTCCAAACGAATCCTGCAAAACTTTTACTACCGGTGCTAAACAGTTGGTGGTGCACGATGCGTTGGAAATGAGATGATGTGTTTGGGGATCATATTCTTCATCATTTACACCTAATACCACGGTGAGATCAATCTCATCTTTTGCAGGCGCGGAGAGAATTACTTTTTTTGCGCCAGCAGTGCGGTGTTTTTCCATTCCTGCTCTATCCACAAAAAAACCAGTACATTCCAGGACTACATCAATATCCAGGCTTTTCCAAGGCAACGCACTGGGATCTTTTTCTGAAAAAACTTGCACGGGTGAGCCGTTAATAGTGATGATATTGCCTTCCACGGAAACGGTTTGGTCTGCATGACCGTAGGTAGAATCAAATTCAAAAAGATGCGCCAGGGTAGCGGGATCGGTGAGATCGTTAATGGCCACGAGTTCAAATTTTCCAGCATGGTGGTCAAAAAGGGCACGGGTTACCATGCGTCCAATACGACCAAAGCCGTTAATAGCAATGCGTTTCATAAAAAAGAGGAAAAATTCGGGGGAAGTATAGCACGGGAAGGGCAGAAAATTGAATGGAGATTTGTTTTTTATGGATTGCGTTTCAAAATTTCCAATTCAATATTCTCTTTTGGCCAGAGTCCTTCGTATTTTTCCCCTGCTAAAAAGAGGGTTGGGGTTCCGGTTACTCCTCTTTTTAAAATTTCTTGGCGAGATTGCAACACGGATTCGCGCATTTGTTGGTCTTTGGTACACGCAGAAAGTGCTTTTTGAGAGAGTCCTGTGGTAGAGAAAAAATAAGGGAGTTGCTTTTCTCCTTCCGGCGCATTAAAAACAGTAGAAATAAGTGATTTAAGGTCTTTTCCTTCTTTTTGGGCGCACAGGACCAGTAGGGTCCATTCCATATCTTCGCCTTTTGTTTGGAGGGGAAATAGGGATATTTGTGGTTGAAAAGAAGGATTCGCTTCCATTAACGGAGCAAGTGTTTCGGTCCAAAATGTTTTGCACGATGGACACGAAAAGCTGGTGATAAACTCCGGGTTTAGTGGCATTAGTGTGGCAGGAGGAGTACTGGGGAATACGGAAAAAGAGGGGAGAAGAGAATCCGGATCGGAAGAGGGCTTATTCCATTGGAGGAAAAAAAACATTCCCAATCCCACCATAAAGAGGGTGATTCCTACCCAGAGAATAATTTTTTCAACAGTAGGTGTTATTTTTTTTATATCTTGAGGGTCCATATACGAAAAAAGAAAAACGACGCTATTATCGCATACATGACGGGTGAGAAACAATGGACTTCTTTTTTTACAGGGGATAAAAAACAATTCCATCTGGAAAGAGCTTGAGAGCATTTTTGAGCTCTTTTTCGGTTTCAAAAAGTCCAAAAATTCCACTTCCCGATCCTGTGAGTCCCGCTTCTTTGGCTCCATGTTCTACTAGAGCGTTTTTCCATTCGCCTAAATCGGGAAAATGAGAAAAAATAACGGGCTCAAAATCGTTCTGATATTTTTGTGCGGAATGGCTTTCCTTTGTGGTCGCAAATTGGTGGTATGCCCAGGCGGTTGCAACGGTAATCCGTGGATTAAAAATTAAAATTCCATACGATGCCGGAGTAGGAAGTGTGGAAGGAGAAATAATTTCTCCAAATCCTTGTACGCGGGCTTGCGGTGTATTTCCTAAGAAAAACGGAATATCATTTCCAACAGCACAAATAGCAGAGAGTGGAGTTTTTCTCTCGTTTGGGGGAAGAGAAAAGAGGGGAATTATATCTTCATTTTTTATTCCTTGGTCTTTACCTGAAGAAGCAAAATATTCCAGAGCTCTCAATACTCCTGCCGCATCACTACTTCCTCCTCCTAATCCCGCTTGGTGGGGAATATTTTTTACGAGATGAATTTCTATTCCAAAAGAAAATCCATGCGCTGCAAAAAAAGCCTTTGCCATTTTATACATCGAATTGTGTTCATTATTGGGAACGCCTTTTGCAAAAGGACCAGAAACTGAAATTTTTATCTTTCGATCTGCAATTTTTGTAATGTGTAAAAAGTCCGACAGGGAAATAGCACAAAATTCTGAATCCAAGGTGTGCAGTTTTGCTTTTTCGTCATATCCCGTAATGTATAGGGTACGGTTTATTTTTGCCGGAAGAGAAATCTGAAGAGAATCCATAACTCGTTATCCCTTTTTATTCGCCTCCAAGTATTCTTCTAATGCCTCTTCCCAGCTTTTTAGTGCCGGCATTTTGGTGTTTTTTAAAACACTGGAAACAGGTCTTTTTGCCATTTGCACAAAAGCGTCGCTGGAAACGGGCTCTATAGGATTTTTGTATCCTACGAGAGCCGCAATTTTTTCAATCCACTTGAGTCGTGAAACAGCGCCATCATTAACGGCATGGTAAATTCCTGTCGGGAATTTATCTGGATTTCGGACTGCTTGGGCTAAAACTTCACCAACTGTTTTGCAAGAAGTAGGAGAACCCCACTGATTATTGACTCCCTTGATATTGGCTCCGTTTCTGGGCGGATTTTTTAAAATATGGACTATTTGTTGTACAAAATTCGGTCCGTATTCACCGTACAGCCATGCGGTACGAAAAACTCTGCTGGTCTTGTATTTCAGTACTTCCTCTTCGCCTTGTGCTTTGGATTTTCCATACACATTGCATGGATTTTTGGGAGAATCTTCCTGGAAAATGGCTACTTCTTTTCCTGAAAAAACAAAATCTGTTGAAATATGAAAAAATGGAATTTTTCGTTTTTCGCATATTCTTGCTATTTCAGCAGGCGAGTCCGCGTTAATGGTAAAAACAGCATCATGATTTTTAGGGTTTTCTGCAGAGTCCACATTGGTCCAGGCAACGGTATTAATCACCAAATCTGGAGCGTGTTCTGCAATGACTCCCTCTATATTTTCTGGTTTTAAAAAATCAATATGGAAATGGGAAAGGGGAATAATGTGGAATTCGCTGGAATAGTCCATAAAAAATTGGTTTCCCAGCATACCTTGGCTTCCGAAGAGGAGAATTTTCATAAGAAAGAGTAAAGTAGAGGCAGACCTATGTGTCTGCTTTTTTGGGGAATTTTTTAGAATAGGTTTAAAACCTGTCCTTACGCTACCATCTCTTCCCGTAAAAAAAAAGATTCCCTTTTTTTTGCCGTCTAGTATACTTTTTTGTGCATTCTTTTATTTTTTTCTTATGGCACACATTTTAACCGATGAAAATTTTGACGCAGAAGTGTTGCAATCAGATCTTCCGGTTTTGGTAGATTTTTGGGCTCCTTGGTGCGGTCCTTGTCAAATGATGGGTCCTATTATAGAGCAGCTCGCAACCGAATATGAAGGAAAAGTAAAAGTCGGAAAAATTGATGTTCAAGATTATACCGAACAGGCTCAAACATACGGTGTAATGGGGATTCCCGCTTTTAAGATTTTTAAAAATGGCGAAGTGGTAGAAGAAATTGTGGGTGCTGTTCCGGCTGATAAAATTCGAACGGCATTAGACAAACACATTGCCGCATAAGAGATGTTTACTTCGTCATTGCGAGGAGGAGGAACGACGACGAAGCAATCTATAAAAAGAAAGAACATGGATTGCTTCGCTCATTCTTCGCTCGCAATGGCCTCCGTCACTTTCGAGTGTACGAATTAATCTATGCCTCATCCTTTTGTAAACTTTTCATCTATTATTCTTTTTTCTTTTTTCATGAATGTTACCAAAAAAATACTTCCCCAGTCTCAAGTCAGTCTCAGTATTGTGCTCACTCCAGAAGATTGGAAAAAATATGAAATCCAAGCCATGAAACGCGTTCAGGCGGCTTTTAAAGTAGATGGATTTCGAAAAGGACATGTTCCAGAAAATATTATTCGCCAACGCATTGGTACTGAAGGACTCCAGTCTGAAACAGTAGAAATTGCACTTCCTCAGGCGTATACCGATGCCGTACGACAAGAAAAAATAAATCCCATTGGAGAACCAAATGTGAAAATAGAAGGAATGGAACCTTTTTCTTTTTCCGTTACGGTAGATATTTATCCAGAGGTACAGGTGGGAAAAATAGATCCGAAAAAAGTAAAGAAGGGTGAGAATGCTGTTTCTCAATCAGAAGTGGATGATATGGTAAAAACCCTGCAGATGCAGTTTTCCGAAAAAATGCCGGTTTCTCGTGCGGCAAAAAATGGAGATATTGTGGAATTTGATTTTGATGGAACCGACCTGGAGGGGAATCCTCAGCCCGGAATGAAAAGTACTCATCATCCTTTAGAACTGGGAACCAATACTTTTATTCCTGGATTTGAAGAAGAGCTTTTGGGTCTTTCTTCTGGAGATGAAAAGACTTTTGAAATTACCTTCCCAAAAGATTATCACCATTCTACTTATGCCGGAAAACCATTCCGTTTTACCGTTACGGTGCATGAGGTTTTGGAAAAAACGCTGCCCGAGATGAACGAAGAATTGGTGGAAAAAATAACCGGTACCAAAAAAAGTGTAGAGGATCTCAAAACAGAAATAGAGGAGCATTTAAAAGATAAAAAAGAGATGGAGGACTGGAAAGTGCGCCAACAAGAGTTTTTTGAAATGATTGGAAAAGCTACCAAAGCAGAAGTTCCAGAAGTTTTTATTACTGATGAATTAGGGGGATTAATAGATGAAATAAAGCTCCAAGGATTACAAGCCGGAATGCCATGGGAACAATACTTGGCGAATATGAAAAAAACAGAGGATGACCTGAAAAAAGAATTGCGAAAAGATGCCGAGAGCACTGTGTTGTCTCGACTGGGACTTCAAAAACTCTTGGAAGAAAATAATATCACAGTGGAGGAAAAAGATGTTTTAGAAGAGGTTTCTTTCACCATTGCTCGTCTTCCAAAGCCAGAACAAGAGAAACGCGCAAAGCATTACCGAAAAGGACACAGTGGCTGGACGGAGGTGGAAAACCGTTTAAAAATCCGAAAGTTTTTTAAAGAACAATTACATTCGTAGATATAGGTCGATAGACCTGGTCCTACGGAAAAATCACCCTTTTACCCCTTTTTTTATGAAGAAATTTCTTCTTCTTTCGCTCCTTACTGTAGGAGTTTTGGCATCTTCGGCTTCTGCATCGGCTGGCGGATATTATCCTACTGCTCCTGGTGCATACTATGACTGTTCTCTTATAAAAGATGATGCAGTTCAAATGCAGGCGTGTTATGAAGCTCAAGATCTCCAAAATAAGAAAACACAAATAAAGGCTATTCTTGAAAATGCCCAGAGTTACAAGGATCAAGCCACAGAATTACGAGCAACAACTCAAGAACTTCTCAATCTCAGCGTAGAACTTAAAGATCTTTCAAAAAAGGAGAGAAAAACAGTGGAACGCAATGTAAAGATTTTAGATTTGTATATTGCACGGATTATGAAAATGTCTGATGCCGTAAAAACAAAGTATACGGCAATGGATCCTAAAACAGAGCTTTCTATCCCTGATTATTACACTGTAAACCAGCCACTTCAAAACCTTTGGTATAAAATCGATTCTCTGAATTCTACTATTGAAAGTACTATTTTAAACCCAGAAGATAGAAGTCCTGTTCCTACTCCATATTCCGGAGAATAATTGGCGTTTTTTCCTTGCGAGGAGTTGCGAGGCACGAAGCAAAGCAATAGAGATTTAAACTGTTTTAAAAAAAGCCCCGAACAATTCGGGGCTTTTTTTGTTGATTACCTCTCATTCCAATTCCGCTTAGTGGGACACACTCCTTTAAAGGGGAGTGAGGAGGGCTTTAGAGGAAAAAGTCTATCCCTTTCTCACATACCACCCGTTTTCCGCCAAATTTGAGTTTAAATTCGGAGACAGTTTTGAGGCGGTGTGCTTCATCATTTTCTGGTGCAACGCCAAGAAAATCATAAACTTTTGCACCTTTTGATTTTGCCCAACAAATTCCTGCCCATTGGAGGAGGTATGGTGCCATCAGATTTCTTTTGTTCTCTGAAGAAGCACCATAGTAATACACTGCCATATCACCACTTTTTACAAAAATTTTACTCGCCAATACTTCTCCCGTTTCGTCTTTTGCCGAGATGAGAATTCCATTTTCTCCAAAACTTTCCACCATTTTTTGGTAGACGGGTTTTTTATTACTCGTAAATCCATCTCTGCTAGCTGTTTCCTGTAAAATCCTCCAAAAATTTTCTGTGGTTTTTTCCTCAAAAATCGTTACTCCTTTTTTTTCTGCCAAACGAATATTATATCTTCCTTTTTGCTTCATGGCTGCCAAAATCTCGTCTTCCGTTTGGGTGAGATCGAGCACGAGCGTGTGTTCTGGGAAAATTTCTGGAGCAGGGGCGTGGGGGTATGTTTTTAAAAGAGGCTCGAGAGATTCCCAAAAAAGAGGAGAATTTTTAAGTTCTTCTCCGAACGAAAAAAACGGAGGATAAACCCTTAAAAATGCGATATTTTGAGATTTTGCTTCTTCCAAAATCTTTTTGAGGAGTGGTGGAAAATCACTAAAATTTCCGATAGGACCGCGGGGGATTTCCCAAAATGCTTTTTTCCAAAATTTTAGCCAGTGGGGTTTTCTGGTAATGACCAGGGCTTTTGCGTTTTTTTCTCTTTCCCAAAAAGATGTGTTCCCCACTGCGTTTTGAAACGCGTTCCATTCATCCGATTGCCACAGGTTGGGAGAAATAATCATGGAAACAAAAAAGAAGAAATGCACAAAAAAGAGTAGCAAAACGGGGGAAACGGAAAAAGGGGGAAATAGAAAAGAACCGATCTTGATTTCCCTTTGTTTTTTTGCTAGAATACTCTGATTCCCGCTTTCGCGGGAATGACAAATATTTATGGGAATTCAATTCCATTAAAACATTTATGACCGACACCACCACACAAATACAGGCACAAATACAAGAAGAATCGCGTAAAAATGCGTCTCTTATGGCAAGTGTACAACAGAAAAAAATGCACCTTTCTCGGCTGGATACCATGCTGGCAAAAGTAAAAGAACTTTCACAATCTTTCTCATGAGTATACCGTTTTTCACTCGTTCTTGTCGCCAAAATTTTTTATTTTCTCACGAAGAGAATTTTTTTGTTGAGGGACGGCGAATTTTTGCCAATGCTCCAGAAGGACCGACAACAGACGAGGTAGCAAAAAATAAGGCAATAACGGCAGAAAAAACAGAGCAAGGCGAAATGCGAGAAATAAAAGAACTGCAAAATGAATTAAAAGCCTTACAGGGGAAAAATTCAAAGCTCGAAAGTACCGATAAACAGCATGGTTTAGAAATGGAAAATAAACAAAAAGAGCTCTTTAAAAACCTGGGAAATGTTATGAATCGTTTAAATGACATTACAGATACAGAGGAAAGGGAAAAACTCCTCACGGAAGTCCAAAAATTGCTGGCGGATCCGAGTATAAAAAGTGAAATACTCGCTATGTATACAAAAAAAAACACTCCGATTGCAAAAATTCTTAAAGGAAATAACCGAGAAATGGTTTTGGCAACTATGGCCGTTCCACGCGACGAAAATGGTATGCTCTGGTATGATGTAAATCTCCCAACTGAAACGGCTGAAGATCGTATCGGACTCGGGAATATCCTTCCTAAATCGGAACGATTTGTAATGGTGCATACCGCGGATGGAAAAGAAATAGTCGGTTATCGCGATTATCGTATAATGTTTAAAGGAATAAAACGAGATGGATTTGTAAATGCAGAAACAGGTCAATATATTCCTATTCTCAACGGGGATTCTTTTCGCGCGATTAATGAGTCAGAATATAAAATAGCCGCACAGAATAAGCAATACTCTCAATATAATTTTTCACTTTCGGAGGAAGATAAAAAGCAAATTAAGGAAGAAACTGGAAAAGATGTTCAAAGTTTTGATGATGCCATAGACAGTTCAAACGAAAGCTATGCGAGTTATTTGGAAAAGGTAGAAGATTTAGAAGATGCAACGAAAGAAGTTTTTGGAGGAAAAAACTCTGCAAAAACGATGAATTTAGAAAAAATGAAAGGATTTACGGAAGTTCTTACTACTTTGGGGATTGAAGTAGAAAAAGGGAAAGAATACAGCTTTGAGGAACGAATAGCACTGCAAGAACAAATTGCGGAAAAAGTAACGAATCTTTCTGGAACAGAATATGAATCAATTCTTGCTAAAATGGGAAGAAATAATTTTAATGCTTTCATTCAGGCATCTGGGTTGAATGTCGGGAAAAGATTTGGATCAGGAGAAAAAGTTTTTTCTGCTATTAATGAATTTTTAGATGATCATGAAGATGATGAAAAAGTAGCACCTCTTATTGCTTTATATGGAGGAAAAGAAGAGTTTGCAAAATGGTTGTTAGGGCTTTCTGCTATTGAAAGTGGATATAATTTTAATGCATTTACTTTCTCCGGCACTGATTGTTCAGGAATATTTCAGTTTAGTGGTGGTACAGCTGCTATGTATCATCTAAATCCTTTTAGTATTCCTCAATCTGTTGAAGCTACCGTAAAGCTTATGAAGGGTAATTGGGATGGATTAAATCCAAAGCCAAAAGATGAGGAGACTCTTCGACAGGCTATTCTTCTCTCTCATAATCATGGAGGGATAAAAGTAAATAAGGCTCTTAGCGATGGAAATCTATCCAGTATTATCGGAGTTCATGGCAATAAAAATGGAATTGGATTTTATAACCTCGTAAAAACGGAGCATGATAATTGGGAAAAATACAGTACTCAGAAAGAGCTAACTCCAGAGGAAGTGCAGCAGCGCATTATGAAGACGAGTGCCAAAAAAGATATAATAGAGAGAACGGTTGACAATGCCAGTGTGTATGATGCCGTAGAAAGTGTTCGAGCAGAGGCAAAAAACCTCTTCAATAGTGCTCCAAAAGAGGGGAAACAAGAACCCGCTCTGTATGGACTCACGAGAATTGATCAGGTGATAGATTTTCGATCGGGAACACCTACTCCTTTTGTAAATTCTGCCATTGCAGAAGATTTCTTTACCTTTGCATTGGCATACCAAAAACTCACGGGAGAAAAATTAATTGTTACCAGTGCGTTTCGGGGTATAAAAAGGCAACAAGAGTTAGTAGATCAAAATCGAAGAGCTGGAACTCTCTACAGAAACGGGAAGAAAATGGTGGCAGATCCGGGGAATAGTATGCACAATTTGGGGTTGGCAACAGACCTTAATGAGCATTGCTACACCAATCAAAAGTTGGGAGGAAAGTTTACCGAACTCGCCAAGGTGGCAGGATTTGCACCTCTTTCCTACGAAGCGTGGCATATTGAAAATATTCAGCAAAAAAGAGTGGTTGCTGGAAATCGTTATGAAACCGCATCTGCTATTGCTGCCAATACAGGGCACAATTAAATTTTTTCCAAAAATATTCCTTTGTACTCCAAAACCCTCGCGAGGTACCATCTTCGCTGGGGTATTTTTTAATTTCCATGTCTTTTGTGGTGATCAACGACGGCTTTGATTGCATGAATTGCGGAGAAGAAAATCCTCCGGCACCTAAAACTTGCAGGAACCACTGTCGGAAATGTTTGTGTTCTTGCCATGTCGATGCGGTTTTTCCGGGAGATAGAGAATCTGAGTGCCATGGGTTAATGCCGGTGGTGGAGGTTTTTTCGGATGCGCAGAAAGATTTTGTGCTGGTACATCGGTGCCAAAAATGCCACAAAGAAATTCGCAATAAAGTGGCAGAAGATGATGATACGGAAGAGATATTTCGGATTCTTCCAGGGATAAGGCATTCATAATGGTTTTTTGCCATAACCCGTCTTCGCTTTTTTGGTGTTATCCGTTATTCTCTTTGCAACTGTTCTTCTTAAAAAATCATGGATGCGATAGACGAAATTAAGGCTCGGCTGAATATTGTGGATGTGGTCTTCAAATATATTACCCTTAAAAAAGCAGGACGAAACCTGAAGGGCGTGTGCCCTTTTCATAACGATACCAATCCTTCGTTTGTGGTGAGCCCTTCCAAAAATTTTGCGTGGTGTTTTGCGTGCCAAAATGGGGGAGATATTTTTTCGTTTGTGCAAAAAATAGAAAATGTTTCGTTCCCGGAGGCAGTTGGTATTTTGGCGGAGTGGGCGGGTGTAGAAGTGCATTCCCAAACACCGGAAAAATTTCAGCAACAGAAAGAAGAAAAAGAAGTGTTGAGAGAGATTTTAAAAGAAACGCAAAAGTTTTTTGTGGCACAGTTTCAAGTTTTTAATCCCGCACGGGAATATGTGTTTCAAAAACGCCAGTTTAGTACAGAAATAAGCCAAAAATTTGGTATTGGATACGCACCGAACGAGTATCATGCTCTGGAGGAATTTTTAGTGAAAAAAGGATTTTCCAGAAAAGACCTGTTAAAAGCCGGAGTAGTAACCACCAAAGATGAAAAAGGAGAGAGTGTGTACGATAAATTTCGCAATCGTATTGTTTTCCCCGTTTTGGACGGGAGTGGAAATATTTGTGGCTTTGGGGGTCGGGCGTTGGGAAACGAAGATCCAAAGTATCTTAACTCTCCGGAAAGCCCACTGTATGAAAAATCAAAACTCATTTACGGCCTTTCTGAGGCAAAAAAATCTATTCAAGAGACCGAAATAGCCATTGTGGTAGAAGGAAATTTTGATGTCATTGCGTGTCATCAGCATGGCATTACGAATACCGTTGCCAGTTCTGGAACCGCATTTACTGCAGCACAGGTAAAAATTTTACAGCGGTTTGCCAAAAAAGCAGTGTTAGCGTTTGATGCCGATGATGCGGGAAAGGCTGCTACACTGCGGGCTTTGGAGATTTTTTTTACTGCGGGAATGGAAGTGGCAGTAGCACGAATTCCAGGAGGAAAAGATCCCGATGAAGCCCTAAAATATGAGCCGGAAGAAATGCGCAATGCCCTGAATAATCCCATTCCGGCGTCCCAATTTTTATTTGAAGCCCTGGCAGAAAAACACCCCATTTCTACGGCGAGAGGGAAAATGAGTTTTTTAGAAGCCGTTTTTCCATTTTTACACGCCTTGCCCAATGAAATAGAACGAAAAGACTATATCTCACTTCTTTCGTTATTTTTGCAGGTGGATACCGCCATGGTAGAACGAGAGTTTTTTGCTTCTGCTTCACATTCCAAAGTTCCAGTGGTAAAAGCCCAACAAAAGGGCGCTTTACCCTTACGGGAATATGCTTTGGGTTTTTTTCTGGCGTTCCCTCAGTTTTTGTCTAAATTTTTACAGCAGTTCACAGAAACTTCTTTTGAGCGGGAAGAAGAAAAGAAATTTTTTGTTTTTTTCAAAGATGTGTATAATGGCTCGGGGGTCATTGATCCAGATTGCTTTTTTTCGCTATTGCCAGACCACGAGCGGGAAAAATTACAGAGATCTCTATTATATGCGGATGAGAAATGTGGTCATTTCTCTGCTGCACTTCTGGAAACAGAAGCGGATAATATTGCCACTGAAAGTGCCAAGCTCATTCTTTCTGAACGGGTAAAATCTCTTTCTGCTGCTATACGAAATCCATCCCCAACCGCTGATATTTTGGAACTTTCTACCGCGCTTCGGTCGGCTCTTGCCAGCCTCCAAGGCGTTCACCACTAATTTTTCCCCTCCGCCCGTGGCTAAAATGACGACTTTTATCCGTCAACCGACACTCGAAGAACTTGCAAAATTCCCACAAGAAGTCCGCGAACTTATTAAAAAGGGTCGTGAACAAGGATTTGTCACCCACCAAGAAATTCAAAAAGCAATGCCCGATGCTGAAGAGCATATTTCGCTTTTGGATGATTTGTATACCCTATTTTTTGAAATTGGGATTGATGTGATTGAAGCCAAGGAAGCCATGGTATGGGGAAAAGAGAGCGCAGAAATGGAAAAAGAGTATGAGCGAGGAGAAAAATTGTCTCGCAAACTTACGGCGTTCCTGAATTCGTCTACCAAGAAATTTTTAGATAACAAAGAAGGGGATGAAGAATCTGAAGATGATATCGATTCGGAATTGGAAGGGGAGGATGATCCGAGTGATGAAGATATTGCAGAAGAAGAGGCAGATGCAGAAGAAGCACAACGGCTGGATCTCTCCGATATTGCCAATGATTCCGTGCGGATGTATTTGTCTGAAATTGGGCGAGTTCCTCTGCTTTCCCGAGACGAGGAAATTACCCTTGCAAAACGCATAGAACGCGGAGATGCAGCGGCAAAACAGCATCTTGCAGAGGCAAATCTTCGGTTAGTGGTTTCTATCGCTAAAAAATATATTGGACGGGGGCTTTCATTTTTGGATCTCATCCAAGAGGGAAATATTGGACTGTTTCGGGCGGTGGAAAAATTTGACCACCATCGAGGGTTTAAATTTTCAACATACGCCACTTGGTGGATTCGCCAGGCGATTACCCGTGCCATTGCTGATCAGGCCCGTACCATTCGTATCCCGGTACATATGGTGGAAACGATTAATAAGTTAACCCATACCAAACGCCGACTTTCTCAGGAACTTGGGCGAGAAGCCACTATTGAAGAGTTAAGTGAGGAAATGGACTTGGAAGAAAAAAAGATTCGCCATATTATAAAAATTTCCCAGGATATTGTTCCTCTGGAGGCGCCAGTGGGAAGCGAAGAGGATTCAAAACTCTCCGATTTTATTGAAGATAAAGATTCAGAATCCCCCATTGATACGACCGCACATGAAATTTTGAAGGAAAATATTCATTCCATGCTCATGTACCTCTCTCCTCGAGAGCGAAAAATTGTAGAAATGCGTTTTGGACTTATGGATGGAGTTTCCCACACACTGGAAGAAGTGGGGAAAGAATTTGGGGTTACTCGGGAGCGCATTCGGCAAATTGAGGCAAAAGTCCTCCAAAAACTGCGCGACCATCCCATGAGTATTCGTATCCGGGAAACCTATGTCAACGAAAAAACCGAGAAAAAGGAACCCTTGAGGCGCAAAAAAGTATCCTCATAACCTCTATCTCTTTTTCCATTCTTTTTTATTTTTTTATGGCAGACGAAAACATTATTGTTACCGAAGAAGGACTGAAAGAACTCGAAAAAGAACTCGAGTACACCAAAACTGCTCGCCGAAAGGAAGTGGCAGAACGCTTAAAAGAAGCTATTTCTTATGGAGATCTTTCTGAAAATTCTGAGTACCAGCAGGCAAAAGAAGAACAAGGATTTATTGAAGGGCGTATTATCGATCTCGAAAAGAAGATTAAATATGCCAAGGTTATTACCTCTAGTACGAAGGGAACCAATGTTCGTATTGGTTCTACGGTAGATATGAAAAATCTTTCTGCTGGGACCGTAGAAAAGTACACCTTGGTAGGAACCACCGAAGCAGATCCCATGCAGGGGAAAATTTCTAATGAATCGCCTTTGGGTGCTGTTCTTCTTGGGAAAAAGAAGGGAGAAAAAGTTCTGGTGGATGCACCTTCAGGAAAATTTGAGTACGAAATTGTAGAAATTCTATAATAGAAAAATTTCTTCTTGCGTGTGTGGCCCCGCGGGTTTTAGCCTGCGGGGTTATTTTTTTAAGAAAGTTTTTCTAGCCCTACTATAGCAAAATAAATGCCAATGGTGTTGTTAATGCCATGGAAAATAATTCCTGGCCAGAGGGACTTGGTACGAATATAGAGGATAGAAAGCAAAACACCCAGCAAAAACATCACCAGGAGAGTCATAGGATCAAATACCAAATGCACCAATGCAAAAACAGCAGAACTGATGACTACACCCCATACATACCCTAAGTGTTCCATAACGGAGGGGAGGAGAAATCCCCGAAAAACCAGTTCTTCCGTAAGGGGTGCTAAAATTCCCGCAAATACAAACAAAAAAGGAATGGGAACGAGTTTATTTTGGATTAAAAAGGACAGAGAAGAACTGTCTCCCGATCCTGAGGAGAGAAAAGAAATATCGGGAATGCCAAGAAAAGAGGGGAGGGAGTCTATGAGCCCTAAAAATACATTTTGTCCAACCGCAACAGCGAGAAAAAGGAAAACTCCCAAAACCAGGGTAGATCTAATAGGTGTTGGACGGAAGCCAAAATCTGCAATGGTTACTCCGTATTTGTAGTGGGTGTAACAGTACAAGAGGGTCATTTCTGTTACAATTTGCAAAATCATGCCTCCCACTACCAGTCCTGAAAGATGCATGGGCTCTCCCATCCAGAGAAGTGTGTTTTCTTCTCCCCAGTACCATTTTGCCATTTCTAAAAACCCATAGGAAAAAACAAACAGGAGCAATCCCGTGAGAAAAATCATTTTTACCACATCCGAAACATGCCAAGGAGCTTTAGGAAGGGTACGGTTATGACCGAAGAAAAACGAAACAAAAAGATTTTTTGCCGCATGAATATGATGAACCATAGGAAAAGGGGGTAAAATTACAAATTAAGAATTAAGAATGGTGGGTTTGTAGGGGTGCAATGCTTTGCGCCCTTTTTGGAATTAAGAATGTTCCTTCATTGCGATCCCGCTTGGCGGGAGAAGCAATCCATTACGGGAGAGGAAATGTGAATTGCTTTGGGTGGAAATATGGAACATGGATTGCCGCGCTTGTAACCTCGCTCGCAATGACGGGGCATTTGTCATTTGTAATTCTTAATTCTTAATTCTCACCACCTATTCCTGGAATAATACATAGTTAAAAATGGGGGAGGCGGTGTCTTGGGAGAATGTTGCCCGAAGGTCACTGCGGAATCCTTTGTATGTTCCTTTGGAGGTGACCAAAAATGTTCCAGTAGGAATGCGTGTAGTGTCAGGAACTCCACTCACCGTAACTTTATAGTCAATATTCTCCACACTTCCATTTTCTCCCAGTTTCTTTTCGTAGTAGATAAAGAGTTCTGGGAATTGGACACCCAGGGTGCTATTGGAAAGAAATGATTTCAGGCTTGTAATTCCACCGTTCGCATTAAGGGTAGCAACAGTACTACTGAATGTCGGATTGGAAGATTGAATTTTTCCTTCAAGATTATCAATGGTGCGGGTCGGCATATAATTACCAGGGGCGGTGGTGTTCGGGAAATCATCTAAACACAGCATTTGCGTTCCGCATCCGTAATCACCGGAACTTCTTTCAATTTTGGAGGTTATTGGATCTGGTGTTCCATATTTAAAAAACGGGCTAAGGTTTATTGGTTCTCCATATTTGTCTATTCCTCGCACTTCCCACCGTACTACTACGGTATCGCGTGGATCAGGAGTAGATTCGTCGTTATCCATAGGATATTCTGTATTATCATAAAAAGTCCATCCTGTTGTTGCGCTTGCAGGTGCTTTTGCTCGAATTTCTATTTTTATATCCGCTGTGTTGGGAATGCTCGGGAAATAGGCAATTTTATCTGCCGGGTCTAAGTGGGAAAGTTCGGATTTATCGCGTAAGTTTGTTAATAAAAGGCTGGTCGCAATATTGTTCCCAGGGGTATGGAAAAGCGGCATAGAAGAGGAAGAAGTGGTACTGGTGATAAGATCGTTAAAGTTCGTTTGGAGGGTCGTTTTACTGGGAGATATACAAGTGTCACTGTATCCTGTGGCAATTATATTCAGAGAAGAATAGATGCTTCCTTCAAAACATTTTAGGGGTTTTGGAGTGCACTGGTCATCTACGGAGGGGGATAAGTAAAAAGGAGATTTTTGTGTATTGTGATCCCATGTTACCGTATCTAATTTACACTGTTGCGGGCATAGAGAATTATCGAGCGTTTTTCCGTCATAATTCCCGAAGTAATAGAGTAGTGATTGTGAAGAAGTGTAGTCGGTTTCAGTCCTAATCTGAGAGACAGGGTCAGTAGTAACCTTTTTAAGAGTGGGAGTATTAGGGGTTGTCCCCGCCACACATTTGAGAGTAATGGAAGAGGGAGAACATAATGAATCATTTCCGGGGGCAACACTCGGGTCAGTATAAAATATTTTTTGCAATCCCTGTTGCAGAATAACCGTTTTCGCATCAAATGTTGGGGATGTGTTCGGTAATGAAGCAGGAATTTCTTGCTGAATATTTATAGTGCACTCGGGAATAGTAGTACAAGACGCGTAGTATGGGATATCTCCTCTTCCGAGTAAATCATTTTTTTCTTGATCTCCTAATTTGCTTATATCCAGATCTGTTATAGTTGAGGTTTCTATATTCATTTGTTTCAAACTTCCATTGCTACAAAAAACATTGGGAATACTTTCTGTTTTAGCAGTACAGGTGTCGGATTGGGCATTTACATACACCGTTTGTGCGGTTGTTACTCCGTCTGTGGGATCATCGTTTGGTAAAATAACCGGAGGTGTATTGGGGTCATTGGAGTACATGGTACAATCTTTAGAGCACTTATCATACCAATTTCCCGTGATAGGCGTATTATACAAAAGATTTCCGGTAAGATCACTCACCTGGAAAACTCCGGATTCATAAACATTGGGAGTTTCCACATTCTCTGCGGTAGAAGAAGAGGGCGCGGCAAGAGTAAGAGGCTGGTCTCCTGCAGTAATACGATCATTATCTTTTTTTATAGTGCGGATGATCCCGGAAACATTTTTTAACCATCCATTATCACATTGTAATGCATCTTTGGGAATATCTGCGGTACAGGTGGCAGAACTAGAAGAGAGGTAAAACGCAGTGGTATTTTTGTCTCCGTGATGAATAACAAGAGGAGGCGTTCCAGGGTCGTATCCTCCAATTTCAAAAGAACAATCATTATGATTGGGTTCGTTTTTATACACTCCTTTTGGAGAGGACTCGCTCGGATTGGTGGGGGTGGCGTTTGGGATGGTAATATTTTCCCAAATTTCAGGGGTCACCCCAGCGGTAGAAGTTTTTTTCTGAAAAGTTCCATCGTTACATCTTAATGCAGAGGTAAATTTATAATTGTCTGCAGTGGTGTTGTGGGTATTTTGAAAATTAGTGAAGTAGAGAGGCGTGCTAATTGGACCATGAGGAATGGCATTGGCTGGGGAATCGGAGGTGAGACAGGATAGAAATGCCGTACAGCTTTTTGACAAAGAAGTATTCCAAAATTTGCACTGCATATCGGTTGTATTTCCTGTACAATTAGTGGCACTAACAGGGGATACCCCTTGCCCATTTACTTGTGTAATTTTTCCATTTTCGCATTTGAGTGTTTTTTTATCAGAATTACAAGTGTTGCTTTTTGCGGAAAGGTAAAAGTCAGCAGTAGTACCGTGCGGTATGGTTCCATTTCCGCTCAGAGACATACAATCGTCTGGTGGTGTACAAGTAGCACCTCCAATAAGCGGTGATGTTCCATTAAAGGCATTCATAGCGGTTGTTTCCCATGGAGCTGGAGTGGTGGTGGGATCAGTGACTTTTCTGCTCCAAGAAGATGATCCTCCTGCTTGCGTATAGGTTGCGGTTTGTAAGTTAGCGTTTGTAACTGTAAGTTCATAAGTACCGCCACCTAATCCGATATATCCACAATTAAAGTTCCAAACATCGCTGGGGCAAAATTCACCAGCTCTTAAATTTTTTGTTCCAGTGTTGGGAACAGTGTTTATTCCATTCGTCCCGGTACAGCTATGATTTTCTTTTGTACAATTTTCATATGCCAGTTGTGTATTATTACTACCATCTTTGAATATTCCATTGGTACAAGTGAGGTATACCTTTGTTGTACAGGTTTCATTGATTGGCGTGCCCTCTTGGTGAGGACTGGTAAAAAAGGATCCAGAAGAAACAATATTGTTGGTATCGCTGGTTCTACAATTCTGCACACAAGAACTATGGGGCGTAATTGGTGTTTTTGTTCCGCTATATTTTTGATTGCTCCAGTTTGTTCCGGTAGATTTTGCAGGAATAGAATAATATCCGCCATTGTAACAAGTGTATGAAGTATTAGTGATACAGCTGTCTGCAGTGTCAGAAGGATAAAAAAGTTTTGCTTCTCCATGAACTGCCCCCGTGCATCCATCTGGCCCCCTTTCTCTGGCGTACGAGTAATAGGTGGTATTATTCGCCGTAAATTTATATTCGTTTGTAGTTTTAGCGGTTCCTGCGCTAGTAGGAGAAGTATCTGTGGTAACCGTTACCGTTGCATCATTATTTGCTGGCGGGTTTGTAATAATATGCGCTTTTAAAACCCCATTATAACACCACAGTTGAGTATCTCCATTTGTTGCAGCAGTGGCATCAAAAGCAATTTCTTGCCAATAGTTTTGGGTATTTGTTCCTGCTACATAGCTGGCGCTGTGGCGTATCGTAAAATCCGTGGTACTATCTCCATTAGCATCTACCGCACAGTCTAATCCTGTTGTTATGGTACAGCTTTCTTTCCAATCTGTTGCGGTGCCTCCTGCCGTTGTTGGTGCCGGTAAGGTGTAAATTTCTGCTGTGCGTGCCCCTAGTTTTTTAGTGGCGTCAGTAGTAAATGAAGACGAATCTACCCATGCCCCGTTTTGGCAGGTAAATTCTTTGGCGTAATTTCTGGTTTTTAAATCTGCAACATTAGTACAAACATTAAGGCTCGTGCCATTTACTTCCGCATACGGAATAGAAGATTTGTAAAAAGTAAGAGATTGCCCGCTGTCCTTATGAGAAAGGGTGTTGCCATCGTAGTAGTCACACTGTGCATTTGCATTACAAGAAGTCTGCGCATTAGAAGATGATAATACTTCAGAGTTCATAATGCTTCCGCTTGCACCGGTAAATAATCCGATGGAAGGGTTTTTTGTATCGGTCCCCGAGGCCGTATTGGGGTAATAATATTTTCCATTGTAACACGCAACAGATTTTTTAATGTCATTATTATCACAGGTTTTATCCCATGGGGTATAATATGTACCGGCTTTCATGGTTACCCCCAAATATTTAAAGTATCCACCAGTATTGTGGTCTTTATATCCTGTATCCCACACACAATTATTAAAACAGGTGCCATAAACTTGCAAAGTACTCGTAGTGTCAATAAGCGTTGAATCCTTTAACTTATCAAAAGTAACTTCTGAACTATTGCTAGTGGTTAGTTGGAGCAACTTTCCATTATCACATTTTACGCTTACTTCTGAACAAGTATTGTCGGTTTGCGTGGTATAAAATTTTGTGGAGGTGTTCAGTTTCCCTCCTGCGGTGTCAGTATTACTTAACTCACCATTTTCTAAAATAAGGCTAGAAGTATAGGCGCCATTTGAGTTTTTCGTTCGGTCTATTCGTGCCTTTCCATTCGCATCAAAACTATATGGGCAAGTGGCAGGGTTTATAGTGAGTGTCAGGGGTTTATTATTTGTTGTATTAGAATCTATTACGCTGGCATTGCTAATGCTGCCGGTTACCATATTATTCGCGTCTCCGGCAGGAGCAATATTTTTGAGTAGGAACGGAACCTCAAAATATCTTTTTTGATTGGGGCTGAGATCGGAAATGGTACAGGAAATAGTTCCGAGAATAGTTCCGGTAGTTTCATTTATGGTGCAGGAAATACTTCCTGATGCATCTCCAGATTCATTGTTTAGTTTTATAGAACATGTCCCCCCTGTGGCACATTGGCTTGTAGTGTAGACAGAATTGCTTGTAAAAAATGACGGAGAAATAATGATATTGTCCTTATAGGTGTAAGTAACAGTAAAATTGGCGTTTGATCCTCCTAAATTGGCGTATCCGAAACCGATTTTTACTTCTTCCAAGCGGTTAGAGCTGGAGTTAGAAGAGTTTGTATCTGTAAAGATAAAAGGATTGTATGAAGCAATGGGGTTTGTAGGGTTTATTCCTCTCACTACTGCCACTAAATCGGCAGTATTCTGCACACAAGTATTTCCACTTGTGGTGTATCCTGCCATACAATTCCAAGCACATTGTGTATGCCCTGCAGTAGTAGTCCAATCAACACCGGTCTCTAAAGTGGGAAGAGTAATGGTGGGGGTTGGATTAGGGCTAGTGGCACTAGCGTTTGCTGGTCTTGGAGTGGTTCCAGGATTAACACATGAAAAAGAATATAAACTGCCGGGAGGAGAATAATTGCCAGGATCTACAGGAATACATATGTTATTGTTGGTTCCATCATAGAAATAATCGGTGGTACATTCAGAAAAAACGCAAATCCCCCATTGACCACCAGTATAACTTTCTATTCCTTTTCCTAAAAAATTTCCTGGAGCAGGTCCCACCTCTTGAATAGTAGAAATGGCGGGCGTGGTGGAGTTATAACTTGTTTGCCAACATTCTCGAATATCGGAAACACAGGAGTCATTGATTCCATCTGTTCCAGAAATTTTATTATCTTTGAAGAGATCTTCCAAATGAAAACCACTCCCACTGGTATTGCACAAAATTTTATTATTGTCACTGTTACATTGCCAATTGTATTCGGTGGTTCCGTTATAAGTTCCATTTGGTATGCTTCCGGGTTGGGTAGCGGGAGTGGCAATACTGGGGTTTCCGCAGGCATAACGATGGGTGTCATTTTCTGGTGACCAAAAGCCAGCTTCGGCAGTAACACAAGTGTTTCCGTTGCTATAATACCCCGCAATACAGGAAGTAACAGTGGAGGTTTCGGTAGAAAGCGAAAAGACTGGATTTGTAGGAGTTGTATGCCCATCACAAGTAGCCGTTGCAGTAAATGTTTTTTCTCCTATTTTACCTAATGCGCCTGTAATATCCTCAATTCTTGTAACTGGTCCTGTTGCTGTATCGGCGATGGTGCTGGTAAGGGAATACCCACTTACGGAAGGGCTATTTGGTCCGCATTGTCCGGTACAAGATGCTGTTGTATAGTTACTTAAAAGACCTCCTTGAGTTTCAGAAGGTGCAAAATTAACGCCTCCATCTGTACATTTCAGTAGTCGGGAATTGCCACACTGTGAAGTGCTGGCGTAAAATATTTTTTCTATACTATTATTGAATGTTGCACCACCTCTGCTACAGTTCTTCGCACAATAACTACTGGCTCCGGTAACACTTGTATTTACAAAAGTATATCCCATTCCACAAGAACTACTGATTATGACACAGTCTCCCCAAGCTCCAGATGCCCATGTTTGTGTTCCACTTCCAACGATTGAGGAATCACTGGTATCAAATGTTCTGGTTACTCCAAATTCGTGCTGGTAACAGTTGCGTGTGTTGGAAAGAATGTTTATGGTTTGAGAAGTGGTATTATTTGTGGGAACGGTATCCGTACTACTGGAGTCTAAAACAGAAAACGAAACGGTTAGGTTTCCTGTGGCACCAGCGAGAGCGTCAAAAGTATAGGAAAAAGTCGGAGGAGTTCCACTTGTTGCAATACTCCCAAGAGTGCATTCTTTTCCTCCTGTAATATTGGTACAACTGGGAGAAGTGAGATTGAGTTTTGTAGTGTCATACAACACTTGTATTTTTGTATTGGTACTGGATGATGGGAGCGGACCAGCATTGGAAACGGTAAAACTTCCAGGAACGGAAGCTCCAGGATGAACAGAAAGCGAAAGGGGAGCGGTGGGAACAGAGAGATTTATTTTGGGAGAACAACTGAAGGTGCTTCCTATCCCAGGGATAGTTTCGTAATTTGTCGTGTCGCAGGCAGAAGGACAAGAAGAAGTAGTATTGGTGGTTCCGGTATATGTTTTTCCTAACACCGTTGCTGTTCCAGCAGTAGTGGCATTGGTGGTTGGAATCGTATTTATTCCACATGCCTGCCTAAAATTATTGCCAAAAGTGCTGGAATTAGCCCAAAACCCTACTCCAACGGGAATACAAAGATTAGTTGTATTACTGGGATCATGATAATACCCCGCATTACAGGTATATGTACACGAAGCATTGCTTTCCCCTGTATTGATATAGCTCCCACTGGGAATATAGCCCGCATCCGTTATTTGTTTTGCACTGCTCGCATTTGAAGTGGTTTCGGCGGTTGTCGTTTCACATTGTGTTCTAAAATTATTGTGGTTGGGCGACCAAAACCCTATGCCAACAGTGTCACAATTCAACCCGTTTTTGTATTTCCCAGCGCCACAGGCAATGGAATATAATGTTGATATATTATCTGCGAATGCGTTGAGATTCGAAGCAGGGGCAACAGAAACCCGCATGTTTTGCGTACCAACCGGACCAGCAGTACTTATTACCTTAAAATTTGCGGTAATAGTGGTAGAACTGTTCGCTGGAATACTGATATTAGTACTACATGCCCAATAATTCGAAAATCCAGTGGATGCAGGGGAATTAAAAGCAAGATTAAGATTATTTGTACATTGAATAGGATTTCCACTACTATCCTTTAATACAGGGGAAGCACTCGTATCAATAGATGAGAGGGCATCAAACCGGATTTCTATGCCGGTGATAGGGTTGGCGCTAGCGTTTTTGATAGTAAACGGAACACCGTTATACCCTGATACTTCGGCAAATGTTTCCCCAGGGCTACGCAAAATGGGCAGTATTTGAGGTTGGGTGGTGGAAGGGGCAACCGAAAGGGGGGAACAAATGGCGCTAGCCCCGCTTCCCACCTTGGTAAAACCAGTTGTACAGGTAACATTTACATTCCACAAATTATCGCACGAGATGGAGGAAACGCCATCGGGAAGAGAAAGACTGGCGGGAATACCCGTACTGGTGGAGAGGAGCATTTGTGAAGCATTGGTGCTGTCGGCGGTTCCTTGCGCAATGTCTACTGGGGTTCCACCGGTTGGGGTGTATGAACACACGGCTTGGACTTGAGCGTAAATGTAGACATAATGATTCCCTCCAGTAGCCTCAAGGTTTACTCCAGTACTTGAGAAAAAGTTCGATTTATTAGGAGTAAGAGGACTTATTATATTAACAATATTTCTAAGTTTTCCATTATCTAAATGTTCAGTGACAGCATTATCTCCTAAATATGTCTTCAGCCTTACCTTTTTTCCAGTGGTATCAAATGAAACATTTCCTGTATGTGTACCAGAAGAAGAATATGTTGCCGTACTGGTAATAGTTTTTTTTAAACTGGCAGTACCAGAAAATGTTGGAGTAGTCCATTCTGCATCAGAATTTGGACCCGTAAAACCAGCATCACTTTTATATATTGTAGTTTGTGGGTTTGGTGAACCAAATACATAAATACCACCCTCAATCAGAAGTCTATCGTTTGGACTAATAGAGGAATCGTCAGCATATGATCCATATGATCCCCAAGTCAGTCCATCAGCAGTAGTTTTTTTTGTAACTTTATTTTCAAGAGTACGACTCGTTGTGTTAGATGTAGACGCAAAACTTATACCAATAGGAAAAAAAAGACATAAAAGAATAACGATCAAGATTTTTATTTTTTGTTTCATAAGCAATAATGTTTGTTATTTTCTTATACCCATTGTACCAAAAAATCTCTTATTTTAAAAGGAAAAAGCAATATAAAAAAAGCCCCTTTTTCTGAGGGGCTTTTTTTATATTTTCAAATTTTTTTGATTTAATTAAGGGAGAACTACAGGAGTTGGAACATCTGGGACATTAGGGACAACAGGAGTTGGAACATCTGGGACATTAGGGACAACAGGAGTTGGAACATCTGGGACATTAGGGACAACAGGAGTTGGAACATTTGGAACTACAGGAGTTGGAACATCTGGAAGTACAGGAGTTGGAACATTTGGAACTACAGGAGTTGGAACATCTGGAAGTACAGGAGTTGGAACATTTGGAACTACAGGAGCAACAGGAGCAGCATTAGCGGCAGCGTTTTGATCCGCGATAGCATCAGCAGCAGCTTTAGCAGCATTTAGAGTAGCAACAATTTGTTGATTAACCACTTGTTTCTCTGGTTCGGCTCTATCTTTTGCTCGATTATCAAGATGAGCTTTTACTCCAAAACCGATAGCTAATAGTGTGCCTAATGTAGCTATTGTTACCGTGGCTATTTCTGTCGTTGATAAATTATCAACTGCGATACCATTAAATTTCAATTGGGTAGATGCTGGTCTCTCTGGTGTACCTGCTCCAAAATTATAATTTATTTGCACTCCTGCAACGGGGTCTCCACCGTTATAATTTACGGTGGGGCTTATGTTAAGACTGTTTGTTGGTTCAGGATTATTTTTAAACTGTCGATAATCACCCGCATATTGAACAGACTTATGTTTTCCATCATCACTACTCCTTTCCACAACATATCCATTACTCGAATAATTCATGCTTCCAGATACAACTGGTGGAGGGGGAAGATCACCTGATGCAACTAATACAGGATCTCCTTCTTTATTGAGAGCTATTCCGTTCGCTTCGTTGTCAGGTAAGTTAAGAGAGCTAATATCTGGTCCTTTATAAAGCCCATCTGCTGCAGGTGAAGTGGTTCGTTTTGCTTCCTCGGTTGTCGCTGCGTTTGCTTTTGCTGCTATTTTTTCGGAGTATGCTTTTAAATCAGCTGCCATTGCTTCCATTTCTTCTCGTGAAGCACCACCCATGCTATTATATGCTTCAACCTGCTCTGGCGTCAAAAATCCTGCGTTTATGGTAGGTTTATCTCTTAATAATCCCCCTGTGGCAGCTGCATTACTGGGTATTGCAGCAGTAGCAAATGCGGAAGTAAGCGTGAATGCTGCTTTTATCTTTTTCATGACGGTCATAGGTTTTCTATCGCTCTTTTCTGGAAGAAAGGCGGCTTTTGCTGCCTCAAGATTTTCGAGCAGCGTCATATTCTGCGGTGTTATTCTCTCTCCGTTGTTCCGAGCCATAAAAAAGGGGGTAAATGGGTAAAAAAAGACCTATTTAGAAAAATAGTCCTAACAATATTGGTATATTTTTTCTTTGTCAATAGTTTTTTACTATTTATCTGGGGTATTCATTTTTTTAGGTGCTGGGATAGGAGAGAGATTATTGCACTTTACTGGTGAGTGGGGAAAGTGTTCCGTTATAAAACTCACTTTTATGCTCATTTACCCGCTTTTCCAAATGGCTGGTAACACCGATATACAAATCAACACCTGCGTTGCCCACAGAGACCTTTAGTTTCCTGAAAATGACGAGGAAGAGGTCCGAGAAAAGAGTGATTTATTTTTTTGCCTGTCATATTTTTTTTATTGTACAAGAGGATTAGAGGTTTATTTTTAGAGGTTTTATGCAGTTGAAGCTCTGTGTTCTTGACGATTTCGGGAGATACAGAAAGGATAAGAACTAAACATGATATTTTTTCATGTTTTTTTCTCCCTTTTTCCCATTTTTATGGAGAGTCCCAAGTTTTTCCAACGGCTAGTCAGGAAAACTCCTCAATTTTTTGGAGGGGTTGCATTGGGGGTGTTTTTACTCCTGGGCGCTGGAGTGGCATCGGCAACAATATTGGCCCCATTAAACCCCACTATTGTACCACTTAATACCAATGGAAACCCGCTTGTGGAACAAGGTCCTAATGATGTTTTAACGAGTTCGATGTTTAATGCTGCGGTAAATGGGGTAGCAGATTTGGATAATAGAACTCGATACATTTATACCAATGATAAGGGATTGGTAGGAATAGGAACACGATATCCTGGTGCTACACTGGATGTAGCAGGGATAGTAAGAGCTATTGCATATATAGGAGACGGAAGCTACTTATATGGAGTGGCGCGCACGACTGATATAGCAGGATTTATAAAGAGTACGGATGTAAACGCGTTAGGGAAAGCGAGTTTAGCGTGTGCAACGGGAGAAATAGCAAAATATAATGGAAGTGCATGGGCGTGTGCAGCAGATGCAACGGGAAGCGCTACTTCTCTTCCTTGGGGATCTGTTACCGGTATTCCCACAGGATTTGCAGATGGAGTAGATGATACCCTTACGGAATCCCAAGTAGATGCTTTTGTAGCAAATAATGGATACCTGAAAAGTTTTTCTGAAGCGGATCCAACCGTAAACGGATTGGGAAAAGCAACATTAGCGTGTGCAACGGGAGAAGTAGCAAAATATAACGGAAGTACATGGGTGTGTGCAGCAGATGCTACGGGAAGCGCTACTTCTCTTCCTTGGGGATCTGTTACCGGTATTCCCGCAGGATTTGCAGATGGAGTAGACGATACCCTTACGGAAGGCCAAGTAGACGCTTTTGTAGCAAATAATGGATACCTGATGAACAGCAGTGTTAATACCCTGGCGAAGTCAACATTAGCGTGTGCAACGGGAGAAATAGCAAAATATAATGGAAGTGCATGGGCGTGTGCAGCAGATGCAACGGGAAGCGCTACTTCTCTTCCTTGGGGATCTGTTACCGGTATTCCCGCAGGATTTGCAGATGGAGTAGACGATACCCTTACGGAATCCCAAGTAGATGCTTTTGTAGCAAATAATGGATACCTGAAAAGTTTTTCTGAAGCGGATCCAACCGTAAACGGATTGGGAAAAGCGAGTTTGGCGTGTACGACAGGACAAGTAGCAAAATATAACGGCACCACTTGGGCGTGTGCAGCAGATGCTACGGGAACAACACTGATGGGAACACAAAATTTTCTCACCAAATATACGACCGCAACCAGCGTGGGGAATTCGGTGGTGTATGATAACGGAACGAATGTGGGAATAGGAACCACGGCCCCAGCAGTAAAGTTGGATGTGAACGGAGATGCCAGTATTGGAGGACGAGTTCTGAGCGTAGGAGGATCTGCAGATTCTGTTCTGATGATGAGAGATAACCAGTCTGAGGGTCTATCAAAAGGGAAATATGTTTACGCGGGAGGGAATACTATAGGGTTTCTGGGAGGAAGTTATGGGTGGTTGTTGAGTGTTGGAGGGAATGGAGATACGAATATTAACGGTCGTGTGCTCACGATGGGAATCACTGATTCTGTACTGATGATGAGAGATATCCAGGCAGTAGGAAAAGCAAAATATCTCTATGGGGGAGGGGACAATATAGGATTTTTGGGAGGAGATTACGGATGGTTGTTCCGCGTAGATTCAACCGGAAACGGATGGATAAAGGGAGCTCTTACACAGGCATCTGATGTGCGATTAAAGAAAGATATTGTAACGCTTCCGAATGCTTTGGAAAAGATTCTTAATCTTCGAGGGGTGTCATATTCTTGGAGAGATGAAACAAGAAGTACGGCAAAACAAGTGGGGCTTATAGCACAGGAAGTGGAGAAAGAATATCCAGAACTGGTGAGTACGGACAAAGAAGGGATAAAAGGAGTGAATTACTCAGGTTTGGTAGCGCCACTTATTGAAGCGGTAAAAACTCTTAATACAAAAAATGAAGAGCTCGAAAAGAAGCTCCAACAGCAAGATGAGCGAATTGCAGAGCTTGAAAAATTGGTGTTGAAGAAATAGTCCTCATAAAAGAAAAAAGGAAAACTACCAAAAGAGCACGAGTATTCGTGCTCTTTTGTTTGGCGTTGGACGAGTTTTGCCTTGCCCAAGCAGGTGTTCCTGGATTGCTTCGCAAGCTCGCAATGATGAAAATCTCCGCGTCATTGCGAGGCATTTATGCCGAAGCAATCCATGCCCCATTGTTCCATCCCTGGATCGCCACGCTCGTTCCTCGCTCGCGATGATGGTGCCCTCGAACTACCTTTTTGTGCTCAATATCAAGCCCATATCCGATTCTTCTCCAAAAAAAGTAGATAACACTTCAAATCCATTCCCATCTAACAGTTCGGTAATATTTTCAGGAGTGTATTTGTGCGAAGTGTACAACAAAATCCGTTCGTCTTTTTTAAACACCATTTCTTCTCCAAAGTAATGGGCCGTCATATCTTTTTTTAAATGGAACCAGGTTTCAATACTAAATAGCTTCGGGTAAAACGGATTGGGTCCATACTCTACCTCAATTATTCCCTCATTTTGGGTAAATCCTGCCTTTTTAAGGCTCGCAAAAACGAAATCTTTGTAGGCTTGGTTATTGTATGATTCTAAAATACGGGTCAGACTTTCCGCATGAATTTTATTACCCCTCTCATTTCGCGTGGTAATTTCCAGTAACAAAAAATCACCGGGTTTCATTCCTTTCCACAAAATATTCAGGATATCAATTTGTCCAAAATTCCCCAGGGTATTCCCTAAAATAGAAATGAGTTGTTGGTGACTGCCATATTCTGTCCGAATATGATCGGTAATATCTGGGAAAGTATGAAAATCAGCAATAAAAGAGTGTGCATCCGTAATATTGGGAATGTTTTTCATCCCCGATTCCATCATGGAGATGCTGATATCTACCGGAAAATAATGACAGGGTGACTGTTTAGAAATTTCTTGGAGTAAAAAGGCATCTTTAATTCCATTTCCAATTCCTAGGCTTACCACATCAATCCTCTTTTTATGCGGTAAATGCTCTTGCAGTATGGGGGGAAGATTCTCATGGAGAACATGGAGACCATTTTTATACACGGCATATTCACGGCTTTGGCAGAGGTGAATCCATTCGTCGGTCTCGTCTTTTCCCCAATATGAAAAAGCAGAAGGAATATTCCTTTTTCGGAGATGTTCTACAAATTGCTTTTTCATTTCTTCTTGGCTCTGGAAAACGGTGTTGGTGAATTGTTTCATAAAAAAGGGGAGAAGATTATAATTTTTCAATGGTGACCAGTTCGGGGAGGTGAGAAAGCCCATGAATCATTTCAAAAAAGAGAAAAGCCGTAGGAATGCGGATCGTAAAATAACAGGTAATATGGTCGTCTTCTAAGGAAGAGGTACTGTTTAAAATATCTCCGGAATATTCATAAATCTTTTGAATCGTTTTTCCTAATATGCCCGGAGTATTTTCTACCACAATATGCAAGCGGAGAAGGAAGGTATCCTCTTTGGGATAAGTGAGAGAAAACGCCGAAAACATGATTTCTTCCTCAGAAAAAAACTGTTCCAAAATATTTTCTGCTCGTACTTCTCCTTTTCCAATCTGCAGAAAAATTTCAGAGAGAGAATAATCACCTTTTTTTATCACTTTTTCCGCAATATCAGAGAGCGTGATATTTCCGATTTGTTGGGTGAGTTTCTCTAACGATTGTCTTCCTTGTTTTTCTAGCACATTGGCATCTTGTTCAGAAAGAAATTTTTGAACCCGTTGCACAGGAATAATATTGTGGATATGGGGAATCCAAGAGCTATTGACCATGGGGAACCAAAGCGAGTTCATAAAAGACTTGGTCTCCATCAAATACGCGATCTCCAAATGCGCGAACTGATTTTTGATCACGAACACTTTTGAGAAAAAAGAATTTTTCCCCTAACAGTGCAGATGCGGCATCGAGATGTGTTGAGTTTCTGGGAAGAGAAATGGCTTCTCCTGTTTGTCCGTACACGACAATAAAATCATCTAATAAATCGTTTTGGATTCCATTCCAAAAATCAATACTCTTCTCCACATTTACTTCCAAAAGCTGGTCCATTTTGGTAATCCACGGTAAGGGTTCTGGTGTATTACTTTGGGGGGTAAAACAAAAAAGAGAAACTCCTCGATGGGCATAAGTGCTCATCGCTTCTGTCATAATTTCTACACGCACCTCAAATCCTTTTTTGAGAAAAATAGAGGTTCGCAACCCTTTATACCCATTTGGTTTTGGAGCTCCAATAAAGTCTTCAAAAGTTTTCTTTTTCTGTTCCCAATGTCCGTGAAAAAAGGCAAGCATGGTATAACAATCGGATTCATGGGGAACAATACATCGAATTTTCAGGGGAAATGCTTTTTGAAAATTTTTATGTTCTTGGAGGCAAAAGAATGCGTATTGAGGAGAAAAGAGAGCTGGCTCAAAAGAAATCGGAAAAGGCATTTGTTCTTCTTCTTGTTTTTTTTGAATTTCTTCTAGGGCACTGTGTATTTTTTGTTCTCCTTTTTCAATTTCTTTCTGTATATCTTCAAAAATTTGAGGGTTCACCAAAACTTGGAGAGAAGTTTCTTCTAATTTTCTTCGAATATCCTGAAGGGAGAGCCACTTTGCAATTTTGCTATAAACATCAAGGGTTTGCTGCGCAATACGAAGCCTTTTTTCTGATGGCAAAATATTAACACTCTCCATATTGTGGAGACGGTCACAGAGTTTAATAACGGCAATCCGAAGATCATCTTTTACTGCCAAAAGCCATTTTCGAATGGTTTCTATTTTTGCATCCTGATTGAGAGAAGTATAGGACTCCTTTTTTAATTTTGTGAGCCCGTCTACTAAATTGGCAACATTTTTTCCAAAGAGTATTTCTATATCGGTTTTTGTTGCCATGGTATCTTCTACTGTATCGTGTAAAAGCGCAGCAAGAATACTTTCTTCATCGCCTCCCATATCACTAATAAGGATTGCTACCGCAACCGGATGCGTAATATATTCGTCTCCATTTTTTCTCTTTTGTCCGGTATGTGCTTTTTGAGCAAATTGATATGCTGCTTCTACGCGAGGCAGAGAAATATCCGCACGATGAAGTAATTTTTTTCGTAATGGAGAAAAAAACATATTTCAGGAAAAGCGTAATTTTTTCTTTAGGATACATTTTTTCCTCCGTAATATCAATTCTTCTAGGCCCAATACAAGAAGGCTTTCCTAAATATATTTCTTACATAACTTTTGCAGTGTCTCGACAACATCAAACATTTGAAAATGACGAGCTAAAGGAATATATAAAGAAAGTGTTTCTCTTGCTTTCTGTATTTGTTTTTCTTCAGGCATAGAATCTAAAGTCATCATGTTGTGTATTCGATCTGCCAGTTTTATACGAAGCCCTTCAGGATTTTCTTTAAAAAAGGATATATTTTTTTGGATATCAAATAATTCTTTTGTGAGAACAAATACAAAAAATGAGACTTCAGAACCAAATACTCTCTCTATTTCCGGAAGAGTAAGAGAAGTATCTTCGAGAGTGTCATGCAGTATTGCCGCCAAGATCATTTCCTTTTTTTCACCCCAATTCAGTAGCGTCTCAGCAACTGCGACGGGATGAACGAGATATGGTTCTCCACTTCTCCTCAGTTGTCCCTGGTGCATTTTTTCAGCAATTTCCACCGCTTTTTCTATGAGTAAAAAGTCCTCCAAAGAAAACCTGTCTTTTGCCATAGTAAGAAATGGGGTAACCTTTAAAAGGGTGTGCTAACGAAGGAAGGGTAGCAAAAGGGAGGAGGAAGGGGAAGAATAGAATGGGGAGAAATACTCCAATAAATTTACCCTTCTAAAAGATGATCAAAGAGCTATTGG
>Ga0194063_10000143_pt1 | contig 49343 bp, 49 predicted proteins | sample SepL3720m_MetaG_FD_155459 | JGI IMG/M metagenome (GOLD analysis project Ga0194063, IMG submission 155459) | Anoxic zone freshwater microbial communities from boreal shield lake in IISD Experimental Lakes Area, Ontario, Canada - Sep2016-L373-20m | ecosystem: Environmental > Aquatic > Freshwater...
ACACAGCAAAGAACGTCGCACTCTTCATGGCAGCTCCTTTCATCGGCCTGGTCTACGCAGTCTTGCTGCCCTTCGTCGGTATCGCGATGCTGCTGGTCACTGGTACCAAGGCCCTGGTTGCCGCCGGCGCGCTGGCTTATGCAGGTCGCCTCTTGAAGGACGTGGCTCTGCTGCTTGCAGCCCCCTTCATCGGTTTGGTCTACGCGGTGACTTTCCCCTTCGTCGGGATCGCCATGCTGCTCTGGACCGCAGTTGAAGCACTCACCGCCACCATGGCCAAGATCGAAGTGCCGGCGCTCGCGAGAATGACCCCGGCCTACGCTGCCTGATCCCTCCAACCCCCAAGCACAGCGCCCTGTCAGTTGACAGGGCGTTTTCTTTTGTCCTGACGGTCATCCTGGAGTCCGAACCGATAGCCTTACGACGCTGTGATCAGATCGGTGCTGCACCACAGGATGACAGCACCCGCGCAAGGGCACTTGGGGCTATGATTTTGCTCTGCCCAGCGCTAAGGCCCCACCATGCAATCTCTTCGATCACGTCTGCTGTACCACCTGGTCAAGTACCAGTTGGCCAAACTGGCACGTCTTAATTTGCCCTTGCCACAGTACCGACTGGCGCGCGAAGCGGCGGCGCAGCGGCTGTTCCGGATGCCATCCGATGTGGCGGTGCAACAGGCACAGCTTGGCGGCTGTCGCGGCGAGTGGCTGCGCCCCGAGGTGCTGCACGGCCCGGGCATCGTCCTTTACCTGCATGGTGGCGCGTACACGGGTGGCTCGTGCGTTACGCACCGCGCCCTGGCCGCCAGTCTGGCCAGCGCTTCCAAACACAGTATCTTCCACCCTGGCTACCGCCTGGCGCCGGAGCATCCGTTCCCGGCGGCACTCGACGATGCACTTGCGACTTACATGGCGCTGCGCGCTGCTCATCCCGACGTGCCGATTGCCGTCTCCGGAGATTCTGCCGGTGCCGGTCTGGCGGTGGCACTGGCAGTGCATCTGCGCGATCAGGCCGCGACCCCGCCTGTTGCAATGGCACTGATGTCGCCATGGACCGACCTGGCCTTGACCCATGACACGCATCTCAGCAAGGCAGCGGTGGACCCGTATTTTCCAACAAGGGAGCGGCTGCGGGTCGCAGCGCTGCACTACGCAGGTGAGACCGAGTTGCACCATCCGCTGGTATCACCACACTATGCGGAGCTGGGAAACTTGCCGGCGACGCTGATCCATGTCGGCACTCGGGAGGCGCTGCTTGACGACTCCCTGCAGCTGTGCCAGCGCATGAACGCGCAGGGGTCCAGGGCTGAGGTCAAGGTGTTTCCCGGCATGTGGCACGTCTGGCAAACGCTGCACGGCAGAATGCGCGAGGCTGACCAGTCGGTCCAGGGTCTGGGCGCCTTTCTCAGTGCTCATTTGCGCGGCGCAGCCTGAACTGCCCGCAAGAGGAGACAATGCCTCCTTTTGAGAATTTACTAGATGAGTCTGCAAACCTGGTGGCTGTTCGTACTGATGACATTTTTTGTGGCAGCAACACCAGGCCCCAACATGCTGCTGGTAATGAGCAACAGTGCACGTTTCGGTCTGCGCGCGGCAGTCGCCACCATGGCCGGTTGCTTGACGGCCTTGCTGACGATGATGAGTATTTCCGCTGCCGGCTTGGGCGCTTTGCTGCATACCTTTCCAACGGTATTTGACGCGCTGCGTTTGGCGGGAGCCGCCTACCTGGCCTATCTGGGGGTACAGAACTGGCGCTCACCGATTCCGCAGGACGCGAAGGAAGCGCCTCGGCCAGCCACTTTGGCAGCAAGACCGGCGCTGCTATTTCGGCAGGGTCTGCTGGTAGCCGCGAGCAATCCCAAGGCACTGCTTTTTGCCGCCGCCTTTTTTCCGCAGTTTATCCAAGCGCAGCTGGCCACCCTGCCGCAGTTGACCATCTTGCTGGCGACGTTTACCGTGATTGAAATTGCCTGGTATTTTGTCTATGCCCTCAGCGGCAAGCGCCTGTCTGGCTACTTGCAAAGCGCGACCGTCACGCGCGCCTTCAATCGGCTGACAGGTGGCATCTTCATCGGCTTTGCCGCATTGATGGCAACGGCGCACGAATGATCGATGGCGTCTAGGCAAGTTCCAGCTTTGTCACTTTCAACACATCACCGGCTTTGGTGCCTGTGAGTTTGACGGAAACGCCAAGCTTCAGGTCGGTCAATTTTCCATTGCTGACCGCGCTGAGACCGGACGCATCGCAGGGCTGACCCCGCACCACAAAGTTGGCCAGGCTGGTGAACTCCTGAATACGGCCACTGATTTCCACCGTTTCAATTTCCTGCACGTTCTGGACTTTAACTTTGGTCGCCTTGAGCACTCCTGATTGCCAGACGCCACTGACTTCAACCCGGCTACCGGCAGCGACACGCGCGCTCGCCGGGTCGAACACGGCCTGACTGGCATCCACCACAACAGTGCCCAGGTTGAAGCGACTGCTTGCAGCCACACTGGTCACCCAGCCTTCAATTTCCGCCTCACCCTGCTGCGCATTGGTCGCAGGAGCAGATGGATACTGAACACTTTGCAGCGCCAGACTGCCATCGATGGCGGACAGGGTTCCGCGTACGCGCACCAGGTCACCCGCGGCCAGTGCACGCGCTGCGTCGCCGCTGAGAAGCAAGCCGTTGACACTGCGCTGCGAGTTGACGACGCTGACCAGGCCCGTGCAGACCACGGCGGTAGCAGACACCATGGCAACGCGCGTCGCGCTCCAGCTACGAGCATCCGCGCCGGTCTGCAAGCCCCAAACAGCAACACGTTGACCCGGGAGAACCGGCAGCACTGCGCTGTAGCCCTCAAAAACCGTGTTCAAGTCGGTCAGCACCGTCATACCCGCCAGCGTGAACTGGCCGCTGCCGCCTGGCGTGGCGCGCCCGGCGCTGACCAGGCCCTGCGCAATGGACCAGACTTCAATGCTGTTGGCGGTTCCCAGACTGGCGTCGGAACCCCGCTGACCCTGAACGCTCGCCACCATGCCCAGTCGCAAATCAGACGAGGTAGCGCTCTGCCCGTCGAGCAGTACAGCGGCCAGCGTGTCGTCAAACTTGATCGCGTTGATGATGACGCTGCCAAAGCCTGAAATCGCACCCTGCGCAAAAACTCCGGTACCCCCGGTTCCGGGCAAGCCTGCCAGACCGGTCGTTCCGCCACCGCCGCAGCCAGCCGTCACGGCAGACGCCGCCAGTACCATCCAACGACGCCGCGTCAGTTGCGCATGTGCCTTCTCAGACTTGCTCATGATGCATTTTTCCTCTTGATTTTTTTCGTTGTTGCGCTGCTGGCGCTCCCGGATTCGACTGGCGCTTGCTGCGCGTCGTGAAAGTAAACACCAAAGCGAACGCGATGCCGCGCCCCTTTGGTGTTTTGACTGCGCTCTTCGGCGACGGTTGCGGTTTGCAAAAACTGTTGCAGGGCGCTGGCCCACAGGCGCCGCGCCTGCTGCTGCAACTGCTGCGCCTGCGCGGCCGACAAATCCTGCGAAAACGCGCTCTGGTCGAGCAACGCCGGACTTTGACGACCCGGCTTCAGGTTGTGCACCGCAGCGCTCAGGTGGTCACTGACGTTGGCCGCGAGAAAGTGAAAGGATTCGCGCAGTCCTTCTTGCGGCACAAAGGCCGTGGACTTGAGCGCCACATAGCCGTCTTCTCGCAGGTCGACCACACCGAGGCGCTCGAGTTCATCAAGGACGGCCCGGGCACCAACGTCACGGCTGACCTCGGCTACCAGCGTCGTGAAGTCAAATTCACCCTCAATGCCCCTACCGGGCGTACGCGCCAGCGCCCTGGCAGTCTGGTCTGCATTCAAGTACCGTGGTTCGCTGATCCAGCGTGCTACCACCGATGCGGCAACCGGCATCATCGGGCTGACGCCCTCGGCTGCAACAGGCTGCGCACGCAGTCTTCTCACATCCTTGCGATGAACCCCTGTCAGCAAGGCAATGCGCGTATCGGAGCTGCCCTTGTCGGCCAGGCCATAGGCCGCCACAGCCTCCTGCACCAAAGCCGTCTTCAGCAACTCAATCAGCGATGGCAACTGCAGACCGTGATCGATCATCAGGCGGGCCAGTGGTTGCAACACGAGCGCAATGGCCTGCGCCGCCAGTGCGGGCTCGGGCAAGCCAGCCGCCTTCGGCAAGCGTGAACTGGCTGCGGGTCGAGTGAGCTGGGTCATTGTGGGTTGATCTATCAATTTAGGCGTCATTTTATCGGGAATTTTTCCCATTCAGTATTCGACGCAGTCATGGGATGGAAACGGGATAATCGCCCTATTCAGGTTTTTGGGCGAAAAATGTCTCTCCTCTGCTCCAGCCGGTCGAAACTTCTTTGTTCAGGAATCGCACTTACTATTGCCTGGGCCTGCCACGGATCAGCACTGGCGATCGAGCGAAGCGACATCCTGCTCGACCTTGTCAATCACTGCGTCGATCCGGCGCAGGCTAACTATTGCACGCAATGCCGTGCCCCAAGAAACGACGCCGCCTGCGGCGCGCCACTGGATTGCAAGAAGAACACCGAAGTCTGGGCGCTCAACGCCAGTTACACGGCGATTCGTGACATCAAGATGTGCGGCTGCCCAAGCAGTTTTGTGCACGGCCTGGCGTTGCCCATCAGTACCGTGCGGGGCGTTGAAGACCCGAGGCGGCCCGACGGCATCTGGCAATTTGCCTGGGATGTGGCGATCAACCGCATCGAGACGGAGGCGCTTGCTCTGGTGGTCAATCCACAGTTCCACCGCAGCCAGAACCAGTTGCACGTTCACCTGCTGCGACTGAGCAGGGATGGGCGTGGACAGCTTGCAAAACACCTGCCGAGTTACGTCAGCAGTCTGGATCAGGTTTGGACCAGCGCTGCCCAGAGTGCCGCTGCCAAGGGTCTGACCGACTACGGTGTGCTGGTGGCACAGCGCGGACCCAAGGACTACCTGGTGGTGGTCACCGCAGAAAGTCCGGAAGACGCGTTTACCGAATGGCGCTGTAAATAATCTGTCCGACTGGCAAGAGACAGCGAGCCTCAGCCCGCCAGACCCGCGAATATATTTTGCACATCGTCGTGTGCGTCGATGGCAGCCAGGAAGGTTTCAACTTCCTCGAGTTGCTCAGCGCTCAAAGCAGCCGGATTGACCGGGTTCTTCGGCTTGTAGCCGAGCTTGGCGGACATCACTCGGAAACCGTGAGCCGGGAGCGCCCGGCTCACCAGATCCAGATCGGCGGGATCGGTGAGGAAAGTGGTTGAACCCTCTTCATCGCCAAGTTCCAGGTCCTGCGCTCCGGCTTCGATGGCCGCGAGTTCCGCATCGGCACCGGCGACGACCGGTTCGGCTTCTATCATGCCAACATGGTCGAAGTCCCACGCAACTGAACCCGAAGTTCCGAGTTGCCCTTTGCGAAACAGCACGCGCATTTCAGGGGCGGTGCGGTTCACGTTGTCGGTCAGACATTCGACCATCAAGGGCACGCGGTGCGGCGCAAAGCCTTCGTAGATGACATGCTCAAAATTGACCGTCTCACCGGTCAGACCAGCGCCCTTCTTGATGGCTCGGTCCAGCGTCTCCTTGGGCATGGATACCTTGCGCGCCTGCTCCACGATCAGGCGCAGGCGCGCGTTCGACGCAGGGTCGGCCCCGCTGCGCGCCGCAATCATGATGTCTTTGGCCAATCTTCCAAACAGCCGGCCTTTGGCGTTTGCCGCCAGTTCCTTACCCTTTGCTTTCCACTGTGCGCCCATGTCGATTCTTCCTTGTTGGTATGGCGCGCTGTTGCGCCAAGGCTCCCGGGTTATACACCCATCGCGGAACGGCCAGCGCTGGCGACCCGGCGCAGCCGGGGATTGGGTTGATAATTGCCCATGCCCCTGGAGTAGCCATGCCGATTTATGAATACGCCTGCAGTGCGTGCGGTCACAAATTTGAAGCCCTCGTGCGATCGGGCACTGAACCTCAGTGCCCCGCGTGCAAGTCGTCTGAACTTGACAAGTTGTTGTCGGTCTTTGCGACCACGACAACGCATACCGCGCCGGCCATGCCAAGCCCCTGCGCGTCTTGCAGCCATGCCGGTGGACCGGGTGGCTGTGGCATGAACTGAGCTGTATGCGTCTGGGCGCGCTCAGCCACCGGCGCGCTTCACGACGTAGCCCTGATCTGTCAGCATCCTGATAACACGGTCGCGGTGATCGCCCTGCACTTCGACCACACCGTCTTTGACAGTACCACCGCTGCCACAGGAAGTCCGGAGTTGTTTACCCAAGGCAGCGATGGCTGCATCGTCAAGCGCCAGCCCACGCAGCACGGTGACGCCTTTGCCGGCACGGCCCTTGGTCTCCAAAGACACCCGCAGCACGCCATCCGTGACCGGTCGCGCGATCGCAGCACTGCAGCGACAACTCGCAAGGGCCTGACGACACTTGGGGCACGTGCGACCGACTTCGGTCGAGTAGACCAGGCCACCCTGGGGTGACTTCGACTTCATCGGGTGGGTGGTCCCTGGTCCTTGTCCTTGGGGCCCCGGTGAGCCTCTCTCGGCTCCTGCGTGCGCTGCGCCGGACGCTGCTCACGCTGTGGCGGTGCGATTGGTGGTGCTCCATGCGGCTTGGCCTCTGGTGGCTCGACGTGCTGGGCTGGCCGCTGGCCAGGAGGCGCACGATGTTCTGGCGGCACTGTCGGGTGACCCGGGTGTCCACGATGTTCCGGTGTCGCTGGTCGTTGCGCTGGCGGGGCATGGGGCGGTGGTGGCGGTCGGTTAATCCAGCGCTGTCGCTGCGCGTACCAGGGCCGGCCAACATAGTGCTGATCCCAGTAACTGGCAACACTGTAGGCAAGGATGCCGATACCGATCATGGCACCGTAGCTGATGACTGGAACATTGGATCCCTGATACGGGTAAACAATGTTGGCACCGTAGACCCAGCCCCGGCTCGGTCCTGCCTCCACATCACACCAGCGATAGTCGGCCACGCAACCCTGCACGGTGACTGGAACACCGGCCAGCAGGATGGCAATGACCGGGTACTCCATCCCTGGCCCGGCGCGCAGATTGACCTGTTTGGCGGCGTAGGCCAGTTGGGCCTGTGAAACCCCAGGCAGGGCAGCCAGGGCGACCGCCAATCCGGCGACCAGTTTCAGATATTTCATTCGTTACCTCCGTCAATAAGCCCGCAAAAGCAGCGCTCACGGTACCCAGTCAAGCGCATGCATGTAGTCGCGCTGCAGCATCAAATCGTCCCATGCCGGTGCCGGTGAACGCGGCAGGAGCGCACGCCGGCGCTCATCGCTGACTTCGTGCGGCTGCCAGTGTCCCTTGAGTAAAGCCTCGGTCAGACCCGCCATCAGGGCGTCGACCGCCAGTCCGCCGCCAACGCTATCGACCAGTGTCTGATTGCACAGCAACACCATGTCGCAACCCGCATTCAAGGCCGCAATCGCTGCCTGCGTGTAAGTCAGCGGCTTGCCGTCTAGCAGTCGGGCCCCGGCCATGGACAGGTCGTCGCTGAAGATGGCACCACCAAAACCCAGTTGGCCGCGCAGGATGTCGTTCAACCACCGCGTTGAAAAGCCGGCCGCACGGCTGTCCACTTTGGGGTAGATGACGTGCGCCGGCATCACGCTGGACAGGGTGGTGTTGAGCCAGCCGTAGGGTGCTGCGTCATCGGCCAGAATGGCTTTCAGACTGCGTCGGTCAACCGGGATGTCAGTATGTGAATCAGCCTTGACAAAACCGTGACCGGGGAAGTGCTTGCCACAATTGGCCATGCCGCTTTGCAGCAAACCGTGCATCAGACTCTTGGCCAGCACACTGACGACCCGTGGGTCACGCGCAAAGGCGCGGTCGCCAATAACGCTGCTGCCGCCATAGTCAAGATCAAGTACCGGGGTGAAGCTCAAGTCGACACCGCAGGCACGCAATTCGGACCCCAGCACAAAACCGCAAGCGGTAGCGGCGTTGCTGGCCCTGAGCGCGCCGCTGCCGGCGCCCTCTTTGCCGTCACGCAGCCACATCTCGCCCAAGGCGCGCATGGGCGGCAGGTGGGTGAAGCCGTCGGTCCTGAAACGCTGTACCCGACCGCCCTCGTGATCAACGCAAATCAGCAGGTCGCGTCGCAGCGCCTTGATGTCGCGGCACAACCGGGTCAACTGCTGACGATCCTGCCAGTTGCGACCAAACAGGATGACACCGCCAACCAGCGGGTGCATGAGCCGCTGGCGGTCAATCTTGCTCAGGCTCAGTGCTGCAATGTCGATGATCAGGGGCGCGTGCTGTGCCATGGAATGTCTCGCTGGTGGGTATCAAATTTTCTCGACCACACAGAAGCTGGCGGCATAGTCGGTCTCGTCGGTCAGGCTCACATGCGCGGCCAATTGACGCGATTCAAACCATTCTTTCAGTTCACCATGCAGCACGATGGTCGGCTTGCCACTGGTCAGCTTACCAATCTCGCACTGACGCCAGTGCATCGGCCAGACCATGCCCAGGCCGATCGCCTTGCTGAAGGCCTCCTTGGCGCTGAAGCGGCTCGCCAGATAGCGCACACCGCGCTCGGGCCAGCGGGCACTGCGTTCCTGCCAGGTGTTGAATTCGGTCTCGCTCAGAATCTTTCTGGCGAAGCGATCACCGTGGCGCGCAAGGCTCTGTCGGATCCGGCGCACGTCGCAGATGTCGGTGCCAATGCCAAATATCACGACAAGCCTTCGTCAATGCAGCGCAAGTAGTCGGCAACGGTGGCGGCGTAGCCCAGCTCCAGCGCATCGGAGATCAGGGCGTGACCGATCGACACCTCACTGACACCAGGAAGGCGACGGATGAAAGCGGCAAGATTGTCGCGGTTCAGGTCGTGACCGGCGTTGACCGCCAGACCGGCATCCAGCGCCGAACGCGCCGCGCTGGCAAAACGCGCCAACTGAGTCTCCTGCTGCGCCGTGCCCCAAGCGGCAGCGTAGGGCTCGGTGTAGAGTTCGACGCGGTCTGCCCCAACCGCCTTGGCGGCCGCCATGAACTGCGGCTCGGCGTCCATGAACAGGCTGACGCGAACGCCCAAAGCATGGGCCTGCGCTATCAGGGGGCTCAGTCGGTCCGCATCGAGGGGAAAATTCCAGCCATGGTCGCTGGTGAACTGACCTTCACTGTCGGGCACGAAAGTAACCTGGTGCACGGGAAGGCCACGCTCACGCAAGTCGCGTACGCAATCCATCAGGTTGTGCAGCGGATTGCCTTCGACATTGAATTCACGCTGTGGCCAGGCACGCAGCAACTCGGCCAGATCACGCACGTCCGCAGCGCGTATATGGCGTTCGTCGGGTCGCGGATGAACCGTAATGCCACCGGCACCCGCCTGCAGGCAAAGCGTAGCCGCGCGCGTCACGCTGGGAATGCCGAGATGGCGGGTGTTGCGCACCAGGGCGACCTTGTTGAGGTTGACTGAAAGAGAGGTCTTGTTCATAGCGATTGCAGATCGATCATCATTTGCCGGGTCCGCAAAGTGCCGACCCCGCAATGGTAATTCAGGAGCGTGCGTAGTTGCGGCTTGAGTTCAGTCATCACTTGCGAACAGGCACGCAAAGTGGCGGTGAAAGGCGCAGCCGTGGTCAGCGATTCCTGTAGTTCCAGCCACTGTGCACCGCTAAGGCTGCTGCGGTCGGCGGCACCGGCCTGGCGCAGACCGCCTTCCGGTACCAGGCTGTAACGCTCCTGGGCATCAAGCGAGCGCAGTGTCATCGTTTGTGCATCGAGCAGCGGCAGCAAGCCAATCTCGCGCAGCAACAGCAACTCAAAAGCCCGCAATGCCGACTGCAAGGCCTCACCATGTTCTGAAGCAATGACTTGCACGACGTTGGCGTAGACATCAAACAGCCCGGGGTGCGGGTCGTCACGTGCCAACAGCAGAAGCAGCAATTCGTTGAGGTAGTAGCCCGACATCAAAGCCTCGCCGCTGGGCATGATGTGACCACCTTGCCACTCAGCCCCTTTGAGGGAACGTATTTCGCCATCACCACCAAAAGCCAGGTGCAGGGGCTGCAGCGGCAGCAGGATGGGACGAAAACTGGAACTGGGTCGTTTGACCCCCTTGGCCACCAGCGCAATGCGCCCATGATGGCGCGTGAATACCTCCAGAATCAGACTGGACTCGCTCCAGTCATAGCGGTGCAGCACATAGGCCGGTTCATCTGAGATGCGCTTATTGGTAGCCAAAGCTGCGCACCCGCGCTTCATCGTCGGCCCAGCCGGAACGCACCTTGACCCACAGTTCGATAAAAACCTTGGCGTCCAGCGCCTTTTCGAGTTCGACCCGTGTTTCGGTGCCTATGCGCTTGATGCGCTCGCCCTTGTCCCCGATGACCATGGCTTTGTGCGTATCACGCTCCACCACGATGGTGGCGGCGATCCTGAGCAAGCGCTTTTGTTTACCGCGCCCGGCTTCTTCCTCGAATTTGTCGATCACCACAGTGGATGTGTAGGGCAACTCGTCGCCCGTGAGTCGAAACAGCTTTTCGCGCACGGTCTCGCTCGCCAGAAACTTTTCGCTGCGGTCCGTCAACTCGTCCTGCGCGTACCACCAGGCCTGCTCGGGCAGGAAGCGCTCACAGATGGCAAGCAGGCGCTCGATATCTTTGGCATTCTTGGCCGACATCGGAACAAACTCCGCGAACGCATGGCGCTCTTGCATCTGCTGCAGCCAGGGCGCGATGTCGGAGCGGCGCGTCACCTGATCGAGCTTGTTGGCCACCAACAGGACAGGAACTTCCTTGCTCAAAAGTTCGAGCACTTTGGCGTCGGCCTGGTTGAACATACCGGCTTCGACCACAAACAGAATCAGGTCAACATCGCCGACGGCGCCAAGCACGGTCTTGTTAAGCGAGCGATTCAAGGCATTGTTGTGACGGGTCTGGAAACCGGGGGTGTCGACAAAGACAAACTGGGTCTTGCCCTGCGTGTGGATGCCGGTGATGCGATGGCGCGTGGTTTGAGCCTTGCGCGAGGTGATGCTGATCTTTTGACCCACCAGCGCATTGAGCAGCGTGGACTTTCCCACATTGGGTTTGCCAACGATGGCGATCAGGCCGCAGCGCTGGTCTGTAGCAGGTGTTCCTGGCGCTGCTGTTCTATGCAGGCCCTTGAGCATGCTTTCGAGATCAGCCTGACCCTCGGGAGCGCTTGCGTGAGCCTGTTCAGCCGAAAGCTTTGTGTCAGTCATATCGTGGTCCTGGCCTTGATCGCTTGCAGCATGGCGCTGGCCGCTGCCTGTTCACCAGCGCGGCGCGAGGCGCCAATACCACGCTCTGAAAAATTGAGTTCGATGACCTCACACTCGACGTCGAAGGTCTGCTTGTGCGCAGCTCCCAGCGTGCCAACCACACGGTACAGCGGCAGGCTCATTTTGCGCGCCTGCAACCATTCCTGCAACTCGGTCTTGGGGTCTTTGCCAATGGCCTGCATTTCGGGATTGATTTCAACCGCCTGAAACAGGCGGTGCACCAGACTTTGTGCAGCCGCAAAACCGGCGTCCAGATAAACGGCCCCGATGATGGCTTCCAGCGCATCGGCCAGTATGGACGGCCGCTTTTGCCCTCCGGAACGGGCCTCGCCCTCGCCCAGGCGAATGACCTCTGGCAAGCCCAACTCGACCGCCAGGCGATGCAGGGTGTCCTGCTTGACCAGATTGGCCCGCACCCGTGACAAATCGCCTTCGGGCAATGCGCTCAAACGCTGAAACAGCAAATCAGCCACCGCCAGGTTCAGTACAGAATCCCCCAGGAACTCGAGTCGTTCATTGTGATCAATCGAAAAACTGCGGTGTGTAACCGAACGCAGCAAAAGGTGGGCATCCGAGAACCTGTGCTGCAAGCGAACTTGCAATGCAGTCAGCGCCTCGTTCACGCGCTTGTGCCTCTTTGACTTGCCAACATTACTTGGAGCGCCCGCTGTACTTGAGCGTCAGGTAGGCTGGGCCAAACAGATGAATTTCGCGTTGATAGGCGAAACTGACGACGATCTTTTCGCCCTCTTTGCTTACCTCAAGGTCCTTGCCACTGATCGATTTGATGTTGTCCACCGAGGCAGCCCTGTCAAAAATGCTGCGCACTTCAGCCATGGAAGTACCTTCTTGCGCTTTGTCGGCGGCTCTGCGAACGCCCTGATATTCGATCGCGGTCGGCACAATTTCAACGATGATCACACCGCAGACCGCCAGCATCCCGCCGACCACCAGAAGCCCCAAGAATGACAAGCCACGTTGCCTGGATCTGAACTGAATCGTCATACCGTCCTCCAATTCAATCAAATGACCCTATGCGCTTCAAACTGCTGAAGTTCATCCAGACAAAAAACGCCTTGCCCACAATGTTTTTGTCCGGTACAAAGCCCCAGTAACGAGAATCGAGCGAATTATCGCGGTTATCTCCCATCATGAAATAGTGACCTTGCGGTACCTTGCAAACAACGCCTTCAATACTATAGCGGCAGTTCTGCTTGAAAACAAAGTCGTCGGCGCCGGGCACAAATGCCGGGCGGTCATCGTCGTTGAGCAGGCGGTGTTTGTGCTGACCGAGCGATTCTTCGTATTGTTTGAAGTAACGCATGGCGTCGTCGTCAAAGAATTCCGGCACCGCTGTGGTCTCGATGACCTTGCCATTGATCGTCAGACGCTTATTGAGGTAGGCCACCTCGTCACCCGGCGTTCCGACAACCCGTTTGATGTAATCCAGACTGGGTTTTGGCGGGTAACGAAACACCATGACATCACCACGTTGCGGCGCAATGCCTTCGGTGACCTTGGTGTGGATCACCGGCAGACGCAAACCGTAGTGGAATTTGTTGACCAGAATGAGGTCCCCCACGAGCAAGGTAGGAATCATGGAACCTGACGGTATCTTGAAAGGCTCGAACAGAAACGAGCGCAGAAAGAAGACTGCAATGATCACCGGAAAGAGACCCGCCGTCCAGTCCAGCCACCAGGGTTGCGCCAGGATGCGGCTGCGCGCCTCCGCAATATTGTCATCAACCTGGCTGATCCCCAACTTGCCCAGTTCCTCACGGCGCTGCAGCGTTTGCGACTCCAGCTGGGCTGCCGCTTTTTGGCGCTCGGGCAGGAAGTAAAAGCGCTCCAGCAGCCAGTAAATCCCGGTTACAACCGTTGCCAAAAACAACAACAGCGCAAAGTTCCCTTCAACGACACCGAAGTACCAGGCACCGATGTATCCGACAAACGCTGCCAGTACTGCTGAGGTGAGGGCCTGCATCAGTCTTCCACCTGCAATATTGCCAGGAAGGCTTCCTGTGGCACTTCAACCGAACCAATCTGTTTCATCCGCTTCTTGCCTTGTTTTTGCTTGTCCAGAAGTTTGCGTTTGCGCGAAATATCGCCACCGTAACACTTGGCGATCACGTTCTTGCGCAGTGCCTTGATTGTCTCACGGGCGATGATATTGGCGCCGATGGCTGCCTGGATTGCAACGTCGTACATCTGGCGCGAAATGATCTCCCGCATTTTGGCAACCACAGCCCGTCCACGGTACTGTGATTGCGAGCGATGCACAATGATCGACAAGGCATCCACCTTCTCGCCGTTGAGCAGGATGTCCACCTTCACCACATCAGCTGTGCGGTATTCCTTGAACTCGTAGTCCATCGAGGCGTAGCCGCGCGAGACCGACTTGAGCTTGTCAAAGAAGTCCATCACGATCTCAGCCAGCGGCATCTCATAGGTGAGCATCACCTGGCGCCCGTGGTATGCCATGTTCATCTGCACACCGCGCTTCTGATTGGCCAGCGTCATGACGGCGCCTACATAGTCCTGCGGCATGTACAGGTGCACGGTGACAATAGGCTCGCGCACCTCGTCGAGGCGCCCCTGATCGGGCATCTTCGACGGGTTCTCCACCATTCTCACGGTGCCGTCAACCTGCACTACCTGGTATTCGACGCTGGGCGCCGTGGTAATCAGGTCCTGGTCAAACTCGCGCTCGAGACGCTCCTGCACGATTTCCATGTGCAACAGCCCGAGAAAGCCGCACCGGAAGCCAAATCCCAAAGCCTGCGACACCTCGGGCACGTAGTGTAGCGATGAGTCGTTGAGCTTGAGCTTTTCCAGGCTGTCGCGCAGGCCTTCATACTGGTTGGCTTCGGTCGGATACAGGCCGGCGAAGACCTGTGGCTGGATCTCCTTGAAGCCCGGCAGCGGCTCGGTCGCGGTGAAGGCCGCGCCACCGGTTCCAGGCTTGATCAGGGTGATGGTGTCTCCCACCTTGGCCGCCTGCAACTCACGAATGCCGGCAATCACATAGCCAACCTCGCCGGCTTCCAGTGATTCCCTTGATTCGTTGGCGGGCGTAAAGACGCCCAGGCTGTCGGCGTTGTAGGTCGTATCGGTCGCCATCAGTTTGATGCGCTCGCCCTTGGCCAACCGCCCATCAACGACACGCACCAGCATCACGACGCCGACGTAGTTGTCAAACCAGCTATCGACGATCATGGCCCGCAGCGGACCCTGCGGATTGCCCTTGGGAGCGGGAATTCTGGCGACGACCGCTTCCAAAATGTCCTCAATTCCCATGCCGGTCTTGGCCGAGCAGGGGATGGCATAGGTGGCGTCGATGCCAATCACATCTTCTATTTCAATCTTGGCGTTGTCAGGATCGGCATTGGGTAAATCCATCTTGTTCAGGACCGGCACAACCTCAACACCCAGTTCGAGCGCGGTGTAGCAGTTCGCCACCGTCTGCGCTTCCACACCCTGGCTGGCATCGACCACCAGCAACGCGCCTTCGCAAGCTGAGAGCGAGCGGCTTACCTCATAGGAGAAATCCACATGCCCCGGTGTATCAATCAGATTGAGGTTGTAGATCTCACCATCGAGTGCTTTGTATTTCAACGCGGCGGTCTGGGCCTTGATGGTTATCCCACGCTCTTTTTCGATATCCATGGAGTCCAGGACCTGCGCCTGCATCTCTCTGTCCTGCAAGCCACCACAGCGCTGAATCAAACGATCTGCCAGAGTCGATTTACCATGATCGATGTGGGCAATGATCGAAAAGTTTCTGATGTGATTCATCAACGAGAGCACTTAAGTGGTTGAATTAGAACGGCGAGGGCCAAGAAAAAAGGGCGCGTCGAGTTGTGACGCGCCCTGAACCAACAATCATTGGCAACTGCGAAGGTTGGAACTTCATTGTAGGCAAAAAGCCTGCAAGATACAGCCCCCTTCAACACGATCACAAGTCGTTGCAGTACCGCAACAGGATTTTTATACACAGTTTATTAACAATTTTGGAGAGTCATCATATGGACAACTTGTGGGCGAACTGTGGATCGCCTGTGAATCCATTCAATTCTTCCCGTATGGTGGGTTGCATGCCTGTTGATATGCCTTAAACCCTTGATGATTCGCTATATTCTAACCAAAACCAAGCGTATTCCGGTCGAAAAGTTAGTATCCGCACACATTAAAAAACCGGAAAGACAGGTAAAAATATTTTTTCACCTGTCTTTTTGAGGCCAATGCTGCAAAGCCCGGGAGACCTAGCGCCCGGTTCGAATCACGGCGTATTGCGCCCATTCGCCGCGTCGAAACAGCACGTTGACAGCCTTGTTCTTGTCGAGCTTTGCAAGCGCTGCTTCAAACTCTCTGACACTGGTGACCTCGAAATTGCCGATTTGAATGACGACATCGCCCTCGCGCAAACCAGCACGCGCTGCCGCCTCCGTCGCGGCATCGACCTTCACACCGCCCTTGATCTTGAGTTCCTTCTTGCTGGTTTCCGTCAACTCGCTGACCGACAAGCCGAGCGCCTGGCCGGCGCTGGATGCCTTGGCCTTGTCTTCCTTTTCTGCCGGTTTCTTGGCTGGCTTGTCGGCGTCAATCTCTGCGATGGTGACGACAATTTCTTTGGAACCGCCACGCCGGAATACCGTCAAGGTGCTGCGGGTTCCAGGTTTGGTTGAGCCAACCATGCGTGGTAGATCGCTGGACTTGTCAACCACCTTACCGTCAAACCGGGTGATGATGTCGCCAGCTTCAACCCCTGCCTTCTCGGCCGGTGAGCCACTCTCCACTGATCGCACCAGGGCGCCTTGAGGCTTTCCCAGTCCGATGGACTCAGCCACCTCCTTGGTAACCTGGTCGATCTGGACCCCGATGCGACCGCGCGAGACACGACCCGTCGCGCGCAACTGCTCGCTGACGCGAACCGCCTCGTCCATCGGAATGGCAAAAGAGATACCCATAGAGCCACCCGAGCGGGAATAGATCTGACTATTAACGCCAACCACTTCGCCGCGCATATTGATCAAAGGTCCGCCTGAGTTGCCGGGGTTGATGGCGACATCAGTCTGGATAAATGGCAGGTAGTCACCCGTGTCACGCTGTTTGGCGCTCACAATGCCAGCGGTCACGGTGTTGTCCAGTCCAAACGGCGAGCCAATCGCCATGACCCATTCACCGACCTTGAGTCGATTGACGTCGCCAACCTTCACCGCTGGTAAACCACTGGCCTCGATCTTGACCAGTGCGATATCGCTGCGCTTGTCGGAACCCATGATCTTGGCTTTGAATTCGCGTTTGTCGGTCAGAGTCACAAAGACTTCGTCTGCACCTTCGATGACGTGCGCATTGGTCATGATCAGGCCATCCGCAGACAATACAAAACCGGAGCCCACACCATGCGGCTGTTCTTCTTCCTGCTGCTGCGGGCGCTTCGGATGGGGTGACGGCTGTTGGCGCGGCACGTTAGGCATAGGCAGACCAAAACGCCGAAAGAACTCAAACATTTCGTCCTGGCCGTCACCGTCAGGCCCGCCCCTGGGAGTTACCTTTTCCAGGGTCCGAATATTCACTACCGACGGACCTACTTGCTCAACCAGGTCCGTAAAGTCCGGCAAGGTCCGCTGCTGTGCCCGCGCATCACTGAATGGCACGAAAGCGACAACCGCCGCGATGCTGCAGCCGGCCGCCAGAGACCAGACTTGCAGTCTTTTCAAACCGAATGGAATCATCATCAACCTTTCTCTGAAAAAATCAACAGACCCCCCAAATGGGGACTCATTGGCTGCGCTCAAGACCCGACACACTGCCCCCGTCTGCAGAAAACACCGCATTTCGCAAAGCATGCCAGTTGATCGCATCCGTACGGCGCTCCAGCCAAAGCCATCTGCGGCCACCCTCTACTGAGTGCAGGCACAACAGCAACCATCCTTGCAAATCCAGATGGACACTCACTGGCCCACACAGACAGCGATCCAGCACGTAGAGCTTCCAGCTTTGCCCGTCCCATTTCAGGTGGCCACTTGGAGCAAACCACCAGTTCCGAAAGGCCGCAAGACTGGCCAGCAGCAGGACAAGCGCGTACAGCCACTGTGACCACGATTCGGCTGCTGCCTGCATGCACCAGAACCAGCCAGCCAAAGCCCCGATCAAACTGATCGATCCAAGCAGCCAGGCATGCAGGCCTGAGCGCCCCACCGGGTAAGTAACCGCCGGAGCCTTGTGCATGCTGAACCGCGTCTGGTGGCGACTGAAAAATCGGCAATCAAGAAAGCTTCAGGGTGCTCGCTTGAACACAAGTGACCCATTGGTGCCGCCAAAGCCGAAGTTATTCTTCAGGGCAACATCGATCTTCATGTCTCGCGCGACATTGGCGCAATAGTCAAGATCACACTCCGGATCCTGGTTGAATATATTGATGGTCGGGGGGCTCTTTTGGTGATGCAGGGCCAGCACGGTAAAGACCGACTCGATACCACCGGCACCACCCAACAAATGGCCCGTCATCGACTTGGTGGAATTGACGACAATCTTCTTTGCATGATCCCCCAGTGCCGCCTTGATGGCATTGGACTCATTGAGGTCGCCGAGCGGAGTCGACGTGCCGTGGGCATTGAGATAATCGACCTGGTCTGCATTGACGCCCGCGTTGCGCATGGCGCCGAGCATGGCGCGCCGCGGACCATCAAGATTCGGCGCTGTCATGTGACCAGCGTCTGCACTCATGCCGAAACCAGCCAGTTCGGCGTAAATCGTGGCGCCACGCGCCTTGGCATGTTCGTACTCCTCCAGGACCATCACGCCAGCACCTTCTCCCAACACAAAACCATCGCGGTCTCTGTCCCACGGGCGCGAGGCCGTCTGCGGATCGTCGTTGCGCGTACTCAGGGCGCGCATGGCGGCAAAACCCCCTATGCCAAGCGGTGAAACAGTGGCCTCAGAACCACCCGCCACCATCACATCAGCATCACCGTACTCAATCATGCGGCCGGCCTCACCAATGCAGTGCAGACCGGTCGTGCATGCAGACACAATGGCCATGTTCGGCCCCTTGAAGCCAAAGCGGATCGCCACCTGCCCGGCGATCATATTGACGATCGTGGCCGGCACAAAGAATGGCGAAATGCGACGTGCGCCTCGTTGCAGGAATTCGGCATGCATGTTTTCGATCATCGGCAAACCACCGATGCCCGAGCCGATCAAGCAACCAATGCGGGTTGAAAATTCATCAGTCAGAGCCTCCTGGGTCGGCAGATTGGCATCGGCAATCGCCTGAGCCGCCGCCGCCACGCCAAAATGAATGAAGGTATCCATCGTGCGTGCTTCTTTGGAGCCAATGTAGGACTCCAACTGAAAATTCTTCACTTCACCTGCGATCTTGCAGGAGAAAGTCGAGGCGTCGAACTTTGTGATCAGGTCAATGCCGGACTTGCCAGCAATCACATTGGCCCAAGCATCAGCCACCGTGTTACCCACGGGACTGACGCATCCCAATCCTGTTACAACAACGCGACGGCGCGACATGGCAAGCTACTTACGCCTTTTTATGCGTATTCGCGTAGTCAATGGCGTTTTGTACGGTCGTGATCTTTTCCGCGTCTTCATCCGGAATTTCAATTCCAAACTCGTCTTCCAGGGCCATGACCAGCTCGACGGTATCGAGAGAGTCTGCGCCCAGATCAGCCACAAAGGCTTTTTCACTGGTCACTTGTGACTCTTCAACGCCGAGTTGTTCGGCAATAATTTTTTTCACGCGTGCTTCGATATCGCTCATGGGTTCCCTCAGAGGGTTGTAAATGGATCCGCGATTTTAGCCGGGCTTAGAGATGATTCCCTAATCCGACTGCCGAACGGATCAATCGGCTTACATCAGCATACCGCCATTCACATGCAATTCCTGTCCCGTTACATAGCCAGCCTGGGGTGAAGCCAAGAACGCAACAGCATGTGCAACGTCCGATGGTTTGCCAAGATGACCCAGGGGAATCTGACCAAGCAAGGCTTTGTGCTGCTCTTCCGGCAAGCCTGCGGTCATATCGGTTTCAATAAAACCAGGCGCCACACAATTGACCGTGATGTTGCGTGAACCCAGTTCACGGGCCAGCGCACGGGTCATGCCGGCAACGCCCGCCTTGGCAGCCGCGTAGTTAGCCTGCCCCGGGTTGCCTGAGGCGCCAACCACCGAGGTGATGCTGATGATGCGACCATAACGCTGCTTCATCATGGTCCGCATGACAGCACGACTCATGCGAAATACTGCCTTCAGGTTGGTGTCCAGCACCGCATCCCACTCATCATCTTTCATCCGCATCGCCAGATTGTCTCGTGTGATGCCTGCGTTGTTGACCAGCACATGCAATCCGCCGTGCTCCTTGACGATGGCGCCAATCAGATTTTCTGCAGCCGGTGCATCGTTGACATCCAGCGTCCTGCCGCTGCAACCGGTAAAGGCAGACAGAGCCTGAGAAATGTTCTCTGCCCCGAGGTCGGTTGTTGCGGTGCCAATCACTTTAAGCCCGCGCTTTGCCAATTCCGATGCAATGGCTGCACCGATACCGCGTGACGCTCCCGTAACCAGCGCCACCTGTCCTTCAAATTTCATATCACTCATGATCAAGACCCAACAATTCTTCTTTCACAAGCGCAAGGGACGCCGGATCCAGCAACGCAAGTCCGCTCAGTTCCGGATCGATGCGCTTGACCAATCCGGCCAGCACCTTGCCAGGCCCGCATTCAACCACACAGGTCAATCCCCTGGCCTTGAGCGCCTGCATGCACTCGACCCATCGCACGGGTCCAAACGCCTGGCGATACAAGGCATCCCGGATACGGTCAGCGTCTACCTCAACTCTGACATCAACATTGTTAATCACGTCAATTTGTGGCGGCGCAAACTCCATCTCCTCAAGTCTGCGGCGAAGTTTTTCGGCGGCCGGTTTCATCAAACTGGAATGAAAGGGGGCTGACACCGGCAGCGGCAACGCCCGCTTGGCGCCTGCAGCCTTCAATTCGAGACAAGCCTTTTCAACTGCCATCTTGCTGCCAGCAATCACGGTTTGCATGGGGTCATTGAAATTGACCGCTTCTACCACCTCATGCGAATTTTCTCCAAAACCACGCGTCACTTCGGCGCACAGCGCAGCCACCTTAGCCGCATCCATACCCAAAATGGCGGCCATCGCACCGACGCCGACGGGTACCGCTTCCTGCATCGCCTGGGCACGCAAACGAACCAGCGGTGCAGCCTGCCCGAGCGTCAGTACGCCGGCAGCGACCAAAGCGGAATATTCACCCAGCGAGTGCCCCGCTACTGCCACGGGCGCTATGCCGGTCTCCGCCATCCAGACCCGATAAGCTGCCAGTGCGGCCACTAACATGACGGGCTGTGTGTTCGTTGTGAGCGCAAGCGCTTCCTTCGGTCCGCTGCGGATCAACTCAGCAATATCTTCGTGCAGCGCGTCCGACGCCTCCCGGAGCATTTCGATTACTACCGGATGATCGCCCCAAGCGTCCAGCATGCCTACGGACTGGGAGCCTTGACCAGGAAAAACGAAAGCGAAAGGTTTCATGCCGGATAGGAACTCATAAATTACAGATTCAATAGCACCGCACCCCAGGTGAAGCCACCGCCGACTCCCTCGAGCAAAAGCAGTTCACCGGGTTTGACCTTTCCAGCGCGGACTGCGCTGTCCAGCGCCAAAGGAATCGATGCAGCAGACGTGTTGCCATGCTGGTCCACCGTGACCACAACCTTGTCCATCGACAACGCAAGCTTTCTGGCGGTGCTCTGCATGATCCGTATATTGGCCTGGTGTGGAATCAGCCAATCAATATCCGATGTCGCTTTGCCAGCTTTCGCCAAGGTGGCGCGAGCAGCCTCGTCCAGCACCGCTACTGCCAGTTTGAACACCGCCTTGCCGTCCATCTTGAGCAAGGGGTCGCCAAGCACCTGACCACCGGACACTTGCCCGGGAACACACAAAATACCCGAGTACTTGCCATCAGCGTGCAGATCACTGGCTAATATTCCCGGAGTTTCAGAAGCTTGCAGCACCACTGCGCCAGCCCCATCACCAAACAGGACACAAGTGGCCCGGTCCTTGAAATCAAGAATGCGGGAAAAAACCTCTGCTCCCACCACCAGCGCCCTGCTGGCAGCACCGGTTCTGATCATCGCGTCGGCAATCGTCAACGCATAAATAAAGCCGCTGCATACTGCCTGCACGTCAAAAGCGGGACAGCCATTGGCCCCCAATTTGTTCTGCAAGATACAGGCGGTCGAGGGGAACACCATGTCGGGGGTCGAAGTGGCGACAATGATCAGGTCAAGGTCTTTGGGCTCGCACTGGGCCGCCTCCAGAGCGCTGCGCGCCGCCTGCAGGCCCAAGTCACTGCTGCAGACATCGGGCGCTGCAAAATGGCGTGCCCGTATGCCAGTGCGTTCAACAATCCACTGGTCCGAGCTTTCCACTCCACGCGTCGCAAGATCTGCAACCAGTTCGGAATTGGTCAATCGGCGCGGTGGCAGGTAGCTGCCGGTACCGATGATGCGCGAATAGGGCTTCATGAATCAGTCGAGGGAAGGTGCGACGCACTGTGGCGTTGGCGCAACCGCACCGATCAGTGGTGCCACGTGGGCAATTCGAGCCTGCACACGATCCAGCAATTGGTGGCGGGCCGCTTCGTAAGCCCTGGTCAGCGCATACTCGAATGCCATCGCGTCGGCTGAGCCGTGACTCTTGAACACCAGGCCACGCAAACCCAGCAAGGCGCCACCGTTGTAGCGTCGGTGATCCATCCGCTTCTTGAGTGCCGCGATGACCGGGTACGCAGCAAGGGCCGCAAGTTTAGTGAACATATTGCGCGAAAACTCGATCTTCAGGAAATCAACAATCATGGTCGCCAGACCCTCGCTGGCTTTCAAAGCCACATTGCCGACAAAACCGTCACAGACCACGATGTCTGAAGTGCCTTTGAAAATGTCATTGCCCTCGACATTGCCATAGAAATTGAAATCCCCAGCCCTGGCTGCGGAGCGCAACAGTTCCCCTGCCTTCTTGATGACTTCATTGCCCTTGATCGATTCTTCACCGATATTGAGCAAGCCGACTGTCGGATTTTCAACACCGTTCAAAACTGAAACCAGGGCCGATCCCATGATTGCAAACTGCAACAAGTGCTCCGCCGAGCAATCCACGTTGGCACCCATGTCAAGTACCGTGGTGGCCTGACCCTTGGCGTTCGGAATCTGCCCGGCGATGGCCGGCCGGTCAATACCATCGAGTGTCTTGAGCAGGTAGCGGGAGATCGCCATCAGCGCCGCGGTATTGCCGGCGGAAACCGCCGCCTGTGCCCGGCCATCCTTGACTTGCTGGATGGCGACACGCATGGACGAGTCTTTCTTCCGTCGCAGTGCTACTTCGAGCGAATCATCCATGCCAACCACTTCGGTCGCGGTCACGGTCGTCCCGCGTGCATGGGAAAACGTGCCGGGACCGTCAGGCAGCCGCACCAGGATCAAGCGCGCATCTGGGTGATTCTCCAGAAAATTGCGGCAGGCAGGAAGTGTCACGACAAGACCGTGATCACCTCCCATGCAGTCAACAGCGATAGTGATCATGGGCAGTCAGCTCGACCGAACAGGGCGCAAGGGTTGGCGGACGATATAAATGACAAAGCCCGACGCTACATTCACAGTAGCCTCGGGCCTTCGCTTTATGAGAAATCAGGCTTCGGACTTGGTCTTGATGACCTTGCGACCTCGATAAAAGCCAGTCGGGCTGATGTGATGCCGAAGGTGGGTTTCACCCGTGGTGGCCTCAACCGCGATACCAGGGACGACGAGTGCATTGTGTGAACGATGCATACCGCGCTTGGAAGGTGATTTTTTGTTCTGCTGGACGGCCATGATCCGCTCCTTGTCGTGCGTGCTGCAGTCATTGCAGCACCTTGGGTTGGTGAAAATTGCGACGCCTCAGGCCCGCATGAAGCCTGCCATTATAGGGCAAGTCGCCCGTTCAGTCCGGCTTCCCGATTTTTAGCTTTGCCAAAATGGCAAAAGGCTGCCGCTTTTCCTCGAATGCCGCATCAAATCCTGGATCCACCGCTTCCAGCGTGACAGGAACCGGGCATGGATCATGCAGAGGTATCAACGGCAAAGCCATCAGTACTTCGTCTTCAATGAGTTCAGCCAAACTGAAATCGGGACTCAAGGCGAGCACATCTTCCTCGGCCTGCGCATCCTGCAGTTCGGCCAACTCCTCGCTATCGACAAATCGATAGGACTGATCAATGGCAATCGCCATATCGGCCGGCAGCAGACAACGCTGACAGGTCAATGGCACCATGGCCTCCACCCTCAAGTGCAACCAGATTTGCTCGGCACCGGCCGAATCGAGCCGCGACTCACCCCGTGCCGACCATTTCAGGTGGTTTTCCGCCCCCAGCCCCTGCGTCTCCTGCATGAGGCGCCCATACCTTGCAAGCAGATTCTCTTCGGCGAGACAAGCCGACGACTGCGCAAAGACCCTGACATCCAGATGCTTGTTCAAAATATCCTGTTTCATCGCCGCAGTGTAAGAGAATCGCGCTATGTCTGAATTTCATGCCAGAAACCTTGTGTTGGGATCGAGTTCGCCCTACCGTCGCGAAATGCTGGCCCGACTGCGCGTCGAATTTCAGGTCGCCGCGCCCGACGTTGACGAAACGCCGCACGCCAATGAGACACCAAAGCAACTGGCCTGCCGACTCGCGATGAGCAAGGCCCGCGCCGTGGCCGCCCAGTTTCCGGCCTGTGTCGTGATCGGTTCGGACCAGGTGGCCGATCTGGATGGCCTGGCGCTGGGCAAACCTGGCAATCATGCGCGTGCCACGGCTCAACTGCAGCAAATGCGCGGCCAGACCGTGATTTTTCAAACGGCGGTGGCCGTCGTGTGCCAGGACAGTGGTTTCGCGCAGTTGGATCTGGCCCAGGTGCGGGTCAGGTTCCGCGAACTGGAGGACGCCGAAATCGAAGCCTATCTGCGCGCCGAGACACCCTACGACTGCGCTGGCAGCGCCAAGAGCGAAGGTCTGGGTATTGCCCTGCTGGAGTCGATCGAAAACGACGACCCCAGCGCTCTGGTGGGACTGCCTTTGATCCGCACCTGCCGGATGATTCGTGCCGCCGGCATCAGGATCTTGTGACCATGGCTACAGACTCACACCCTGCTGACGCCAATCCGACACAGAGCGGAAAACTTTACCTGGTTCCAGCCCCGCTTGACTTTGGCTGCGATAGCCAGGCCGACCTGCAAGACAGCATCCCCTTGGGAACGCTCAAGGTGGCGGCTCGACTGCAATACTGGATAAGCGAAAACGCCAAATCGGCGCGCGCCTACCTCAAGCGCGTCAACTCCGTCACGGCCTTGAGCGCATCCTTGCAAGCACTGCACATTGAGGAACTGCCGCGTGAGGTGCACAAGAAGGGTGATCACAGCGGGAACTTTGACGCGCGTCCCTTACTGGCTCCAGCGCTGAGAGGTCATGATATGGGACTGGTCAGCGAAGCCGGCATGCCAGCCGTGGCCGACCCCGGATCCTCGGTAGTTCGGGCCGCCCATGAACTGGCAATAGAGGTGATCCCGTTAATCGGACCGGTTTCGCTCTTGCTGGCACTGGCCGCCAGTGGCCTGAACGGCCAGAATTTCGCGTTTGCAGGATATCTGCCGCAAGATCCGACTGAACGCAGTCAGCGCATCCGCGAACTCGAATCCTTGGCCTTAAAGACCGGACAAACCCAGCTGTTCATAGAAACCCCCTATCGCAACGCCGCGATGCTGCAGTCTTTGCTCCAAACACTGCACCAGCATACGCGCTTGGCCGTGTCCAGCGGGTTGACGCTGGGGTGTGGTGTCTGCTGCAGCGACAGTATCAGCAACTGGCGAAAAAGGAAATCGCCGCTGGACAATTCGACACCGGCTGTCTTCGCTCTAGGTCGCTGAATTCGCTAGGAGACAGCGAGTCAGCGCAGTGCCGGAATCGATTGAAGGGCGTGCACTGCGCCCTCACCCATGGCCGCTCCAAAACGCTTGACCAGCCGCTCTGCCACATTTTCGCGCCGCGTGTAATCAACAATTTCTTCTGCCTTGACAATCTCGCGTGCCACAAAATCAAGATTGCCCAGTTGATCGGCCAGTCCCAGTTCAATCGCCTGTTGCCCGCTCCAGAACAGGCCACTGAAGGTTTCTGGTGTTTCCTTCAGTCGACTGCCGCGCCCGGCCTTGACGACGTCGATGAACTGCTTGTGAATCTGGTCCAGCATGGTCTGGGCAAAGGCACGCTGCCTTTCCGTTTGCGGACTGAACGGGTCCAGAAAACCCTTGTTTTCACCTGCCGTCATGAGCCGCCGTTCAACCCCCAGCTTGTCCATCAAGCCGGTAAAGCCAAAACCATCCATCAAGACTCCGATGCTGCCCACAATGCTGGCCTTGTCAACAAAGATTTTGTCAGCTGCTACCGCAATGTAATAGGCAGCCGAAGCACAGGACTCTTCGACGACGGCATATGTGGGCTTCTTGTGCTTGAGCTTGAGTCGTTTGATCTCATCATTGATGATGCCTGCCTGTACCGGACTGCCACCAGGAGAATTGATCAACAGAACAACGGCCTGAGCAGCTTCGTCCTCGAACGCTCCTCGCAAGGCAGCCACAATCAGTTCGGCACTGGCCTCGGCCCCGGATGCGATTTCCCCCTTGATTTCGACCAGGGCGGTGTGCGGCGCTGCGCTGTCTTTGGCCGGTCCGCTGCGAACGATGACAGCCCAAGCAATTACAATGAAGAACGCCAGCCACGCCAGACGGACAAAGTTGCGCCAACGACGCGCCAGACGTTGCTCTGTCAGCGCAGCAAAGGCCAGCTTTTCAAGGGTCGTCCGCTCCCAGTTCTGACCAGCGGCAGGCTCTGCTCCACTTTGAGTCTTGTTCATTTCACTCCTGGCTGGTGCCGGATCCTGATTGGGTGACAAGTCGGCCTGCCCGGAGGCATTGGGTGGCTCTGGAAGTTCGGATGGAGTCATATCAGGATACCGGAAGGTTCAAGTTGGGGGCAGTATGCCAGTAGACGATGCCATCGAGCTCAGACGTGTCAATTTTGATCAGTCCGCCACGGCATGGGCCACCGCGGCAAGCTCCCGTCTGCGGCTGATAAGTGGCGCCATGGGTGGCACACATCAATAGTCGCCCGGTGCTGTCAAAAAAGCGATTGGGCTGGTAGTCCATTTCCATGGGTATATGCGCACACCGATTCAGGTAGGCGTACACATGATCCTGGTATCGAATGGCAAAAGCCGCGCTGTTTCGCCCGTCGTAGCTGACCTCAAACGGCACCGCCTGCTCACTGTTGATCAAATCGCTCGATTCGCACAAGACAACACGCTGTGTCATGACGCAAACTCACCACCGTCATGCATTGACCAGGAGCCAGTCATGCAACTGGCGCACCGAATGGGCAACGAACAAGGGCTTCAGAGCGTGAAACGCCTCAGGCTCATGGGCGCCATAGCTCACGGCCACGCTGGGACAGCCGGCGTTGGCCGCCATCTGCAAGTCATGCGTGGTATCACCGATCATCAGGGTTCGCCCCGGGTCCACGCCAAATTCACTCATCAATTCCAGAAGCATGCGAGGGTGCGGCTTGCCAGCGGTTTCATCCACTGTTCGCGAACTGTCAAACATCCCCTTGAGCTGCGAACTGTGCAAGGCATCATCAAGGCCTTGTCGGGTTTTGCCGGTTGCCACTGCCAGCCAGTGTTGGTGCGATCTGAGTTCCGTCAACATCTCCAGAATTCCTTCAAAGAGGCTGATGTCGTGCTTGTGGGCGATGTAGTGGTGGCGGTAACGTGCTCCAAGTTCCGGATAGCGTTCAACCGGTACATCTGGCGCGGCATGCGCCAGAGCCTGCATCAATCCCATGCCAATGACGTAGGACGCGTCGCGATCGCTGGGCACTGCGCCGCCGACGTCACGCACTGCTTCCTGAATGCAGCGGGTAATCAGAGCGGTCGAATCAAACAGCGTGCCGTCCCAATCAAATGCAATCAGATCAAAGCGCCGGGCGGTCGACATATCAGGATATTGCATGGGTTACAAAGTTCTCGAGTTCAGGGGGCAACGGCGCCAGCAGTTCAATTCGCTCGGCACTAAGCGGATGGTTGAATTGCAGACGCCACGCGTGTAGAAACATTCTTTTCAGGCCGGTCACCTGATTGCTGCGTGCCAAGGCTCTGTTCAGTTCAAAGTCACCGTACTTGTCATCACCAAGAATCGGATGGCCTTCAGTCGCCAGATGAACACGGATTTGATGCGTGCGTCCGGTCTTGAGCGTGACTTCGAGCAAGCTGAACCCGGCGCCAACGCTGCTGTCAACAGTACGGGCAGCGGCTCCGCGACGCAGCACCTTGACCAGAGTGACCGAAGACATGCCGTCCGGGTCATCGCGCGCCACGACCTTGACGCGACGCTCACCGTCAGGCAGCAGGTATTTGTGCAAGGGCTTGTCAAGCACCTTCTTGTTCGCAGGCCAGGCTCCTGCAACCATGGCCAGATAGGTCTTGCCGGTCTCGCGTTCGCGAAACTGATCCTGTAAGTGCTTTAGGGCACTCCTCTTTTTGGCAATCAACAGGATGCCGCTGGTGTCCCGGTCCAGGCGATGTACCAACTCCAGGAATTTAGCCTCTGGTCTTGCCATCCGCAATTGTTCGATCACGCCAAAGCTGACGCCCGAGCCGCCATGGACCGCGAGTCCGGCCGGCTTGTCGATCGCGACCAAATGCTCGTCTTCCAACAGAATGGAAAAGTCGCGACGCGGTGCCTCGCGCGCCGCATTTTCTGCCATGGCCACCGTCTTTTCAGCTACTCGCTGTGAAATTCGCACCGGCGGCAGGCGCACAGCATCACCGGACTGGACCCTGGAATCCGCCGATACCCGGCCTTTGTTGATTCTTACTTCTCCGCTGCGGATGATTCGATACACGTGGGTTTTGGGCACACCCTTGAGTTGGCGCAGCAAGAAATTGTCCAATCGTTGACCCGCACAGTCTTCGCTGACGACTACCGTTTTGACCTGCGGCGGCGGTGAGGCGTCATTGCCCCCTATAATGTGTTTCACTAGCGATGCGCTGTAAGTGGTTGATTTGACGACAAGTTAGATCACAGTTTAGGTGGAGTTTAGTTCACCCCCATCAGCAGCCCCGCTAGTAATGTCGATACCGCCGTTTGCCAACGCACGCAGACCTCGAGCCAGTTGCTTGAGGTGGCCTGCAAAGCAAACGGTTAAGGCGACGCGTTGAAACACTGAAATGGAATACCCCAAGTTCACAGACGTTTTGTCTGTGAATGGAATGAAGCAAGATGTTTGTGTTGATGAGTCTGATTGTCAGTTGCCTGCGGGACGCTATCGTCCCGTTCCTTGGCATTGATCGGCCATCCGTGCCCGTTACAAGGGCGCAACCCGCTGTTTACAAGATAGCCTTTCCACAGCCAAGCCTCTTCGCTCCCCTCCACGCGCCCACACCAAGACTTATCGTTTAAGTTCTGGTTCTCCGGCAATTCCTCCTCATTTCAAAGCGTCAGCTCCGGTATCAATAGCTCGTCATGAGCTGGTTTGTTATTTGAATTGAAGGAACGCTACCCATGAAACGGATGCTGATTAATGCTACGCAGGCGGAAGAGCGCCGGCTGGCCATTGTCGACGGACAGAAACTGCTCGACTATGAAATTGAAATTGAGGGACGCGAGCAACGCAAGGGCAATATCTACAAGGCCGTCGTGACGCGCGTCGAGCCCTCGCTGGAAGCCTGTTTTGTAGATTATGGCGAGGACCGGCACGGCTTTCTGCCGTTCAAGGAAATCTCCAGACAATACTTTCAGCAAGGTGTCTCTGTCAGCCAGGCGCGCATCCAGGACGCCATCCGCGAAGGCCAGGAACTGCTGGTCCAGGTTGAAAAGGAAGAGCGTGGCAACAAGGGCGCAGCCCTGACCACCTTTGTCTCACTGGCAGGCCGCTATGTCGTTCTGATGCCCAACAACCCACGCGGTGGCGGCGTCTCGCGCCGGATTGAAGGCGAAGACCGCGCAGAACTCAAGGAAGCGCTGGACCAGCTCGAATACCCCAACGGCATGAGCATCATTGCCCGCACCGCAGGCATCGGCCGCGCAGCGCCGGAACTGCAATGGGATCTGAACTACCTGCTCAAACTCTGGACCGCCATTGACGGTGCTTCCAAGGGTGCCAAGGGCGCGTTCCTGATTTACCAGGAATCGAGCCTGGTGATCCGCGCCATCCGCGACTACTTCAACAACGACATCGGCGACATCCTGATCGACACCGACGACGTCTACGAACAAGCCCAGCAGTTCATGGCTCACGTCATGCCGGAGCACGCCGCGCGCGTGAAGCGCTACCGTGACGACGCGCCACTGTTCAGCCGCTTCCAGATCGAGCACCAGATTGAGTCGGCCTATGCCCGCACGGTACAGTTACCCAGTGGCGGCGCGATCGTGATCGACCACACCGAAGCCCTGGTTTCTGTGGATGTCAACTCGGCGCGCGCCATCAAGGGCGGCGACATCGAGGAAACCGCCACTCGCACCAATCTGGAGGCCGCTGACGAAGTGGCGCGCCAGATGCGTCTGCGCGATCTGGGCGGCCTGATCGTGATCGACTTTATCGACATGGAAGAGAGCCGCAATCGCCGCGACGTGGAAAACCGATTGCGCGACGCGCTGCGGCAAGACCGCGCTCGCGTCCAGTTCGGCACCATCAGCAAGTTTGGTCTGATGGAAATGAGCCGCCAGCGCCTGCGCCCGGCACTTTCTGAAGGTGCTTCCATCCCCTGCCCGCGTTGCGGCGGCTCCGGCCACATCCGTGACACCGAATCGAGCGCACTGCAAATTTTGCGCATCATCCAGGAAGAGTCTCTCAAGGACAACACGGCCTCCGTGCTGTGCCAGGTTCCGGTCGAGGTCGCATCCTTCCTGCTCAACGAGAAGCGCGCCGAGATCGCGAAGATCGAAATCAAGCAGCGCATCAACGTGCTGATGGTGCCCAACAAGACGTTGGAAACACCAAATTACAAGCTGGAACGACTCAAGCACGACGACCCACGCCTGGACAACGTTGAGCCCAGCTACAAGATGGCCGAAGAAGCGGAAGACGCGGTTGCGGTGACGCGTCGCTCGCAGGAACCGACCAACAAGCAGACTCCTGTCATCAAGGGTGTGCTGCCCGATGCGCCGGCACCGGTTGCCATCCCGAAGCCGGAATTGCCCAAGCCCGTCGCAGCAGCGCCGCGCGCGGCAACCAAGCCGGTAGCCCCTGCACCTGCGCCGACAGGCTTCTTCGGCTGGCTGAAGAACCTTCTTGCGCCTGCGCCGGTTCCAATTGCTCCAGCTAAACCCAGCGCTGCCGCAGACGACAAGCGCGAAGGTCGGCCAAGCCGTGATGGAGCGCGAAGAAACGAGCCACGAGGTGAAGGCCGTGACGATGTTCGTTCAGGCCGCGGTGGTCGACCAGAGGGTCGTGGCGGTCGCGGCGGCAGAGGTCCTCGCACAGACCGGCCCGCACAGGGTCAGCGCGAGCGATTCGACGCTGAAGGCCGACCCGTTCCAAGTGACATCAGCGCGAACGTGGCCACAACACCGCCAAGCGGAGCGGCACAGGACACAGCCAGAGCGGAACAGGGGACTGCAGAACGTCCGCCACGCAATTCAGGGCGTGAGCGCAACAACCGTGGCGAACCCAGGACGGACACTCGCGCTGAGCGTCGGCCAGACCGGAACCGGCGTCCGGAGGAAAATCCTCGCTCTGATTTACCCGGAGCGGATAACGCAACAGAGCGTGCCGACGCGTCAGCCGACTCGGTTTCCCAGGCCGAAGGCACTCCGTCGCGCGAAAGACGCCCACGGGATCGTTACGGACGCGATCGCGCGCCCCGTACAGATCGCTCCGAACAAGGGGAACAACAGGAACAGGCTGCTCCAACAGTGGGGCAGGAGTTCGTCGAAGAGCCACGTCGGTCCTATTTCACAACGGACAACAGGACAACAGTTTCAACGCTGCCTGTGACAGCGCAGGCTGCGGCACCGGAAAGCACCATTGAAGTGCCAGTGGCCACGACAGTGACTCCGACGCCGGCCGTGATAGTCGAGGTCGTCGCCATGCCCAAATTGGAGGCGTTTTCGCTGCCCCTGGAAGAATTGGCCCAGGTCGCCGCAAGTTCGGGTTTGACATGGGTAAATTCAGATGCCGCAAAGATCGCAGCTGTGCAAGCAGCCATCGAAGCTGAACCGAAGCAGATTCATATTCCCAGAGAACGCCCGGCAATGGTCCAAGTCGACACAGCACCGCTGATCCTGGTCGAGACCAAACGCAATTTGCGCACGATGGAGTTGCCATTTGAAGCACCCCAATAGACGCCGCAGCTGGTAGCAGAAGCAACAAAAGGGCGCCTTGTGCGCCCTTTTCAATGCATCGTGGACCCTCGGGCGACTACGGCATTCCGGATTTTGCGGCCATCTTCCACGCCTGCGCCGCCTCAGCCGTGTCGCCGCGTTGCTCTGCGAGTTCAGCCAACGCCGCCCATGCGCTTCGCTCCAGTCCTGGGTTATGCAACCGCGGCAGCGATTGCTTTAGCAACTGTTGTGCTTTGCCCCACAACTGCAGGCGCAAACAGGTGACCCCTGCCAGGTACTGCAAAATCGGATCCCCTGGATTGGCCATTTGTGCCTGCTCGATCCGACTCAGCCAAAGCGCCTGCGGTGTGCCTGATGCGGCAGCAAAGCCATTCTGCAGACCCAGCACAAGCCCAATGCGCTGAACTTCCGTCAGTGTGCCTTGACCATCCACCATTCGTTCCCACACCGGCAACAACCAGGCCAGCGCGGTGTCCACATCCCCACCCATCTGCAGCAGACGCCGGCAGGCCTCCAGCGCCACCTCGGGTGTTGTTCTTTCTGCATTGTCAAGCTGCTGCCAGACCGCCAATAGCTGCTCCGGATCGTGCGCCGTCGCAACGAGTTCGAGCGCCAACGCGCGCAGCAAACCGAGTGCTGCCGCCTCCGAAAAAGCACGATGCTTGGCCAGCAAGCGCGCAGTTTCCAGGGCCAGCTTCGGTTGGCGTGCGAGGCGCTCCGCCTTCAGACGCAAGCGCAAGGCAATGGTGCGCCGTGAGGCACCCTGCGACAGATCGTCGATCCAGGCAAGAGCTCCCGGCGCGTCTCTGTCCTCCAGCGCCCAGCGAGCGGCGCGCAACTGGATACCGTCGCGCATTTCCTGCGCCTCGCGGCTTGAACTCTGCTCCAGAGCGGAACGAAAATGTTCTTCGCGGGCCGTTTTGTCCTGCAGCACCTGCGCGCTTTCGGCCGCCAGCAGGTGTGACAGGGTACGCAGGCGAGCAGAGTAAGCCAGTGGTTCGCCGCTCGAGGTCATGGCACGGTCACGTGCAAGAACAATTTCGGCAGCTTTTCTTGCCCGAACGAAGCGCCCCGCAATCAAGTGCGATATCGCGTCAAGCAAGGCTTGCGCAATCGTGCGCTCCTGGTGCTGGATGCGCCAGCGCCGCGCCAAGCCCGGCATCGCAAAAAGTGCTGCCAGGGCACGCAATGCAAGATGCATGGCAATAAACAACAGGGCTGTCACCAGCAGCACGAGGTTGAGCGACAGATCGACGCGGTAAGGCGGCCAGAACAGCGTGATAGTTCCCTGATTGTTGCCAGCAAACAGCGCAGCAGCAACCGCGACACCAAACAATCCCAGAAACCACAATGCCGAGCGCATCGCTAACGTCCAGCAGCTGCAGTTGCGAGCGCCGCCAGCGTCTCGTCAACACGCGGAATCTGCAGTGTTTTCATCTGCGATTGAACCTGCTGCAGCATGGAAGCCACCAGCTGCGTCTTGCGCGAACCTGGATCAAAATAGCGATTCAGTGAAACCGCGGCGGCTGCCAAATCGGCGCGCGCCGAGTCGAGTTGACGGGCTAGTAAACCAAGTCTGGCATTGAGCAATTTCAGCTTGAAGTTTTCGCGCAGGAAAAAGGACTGTTCAGGGGACAATAGGGCCGCCTCCGGCTGCTCGATCCGGCTGACCCGTAGCAGCGAACTGGCCTGCTCACGCAGTACCTGCAAGCTGCGCAGCCATAGGGTCGAGGCCGCATCAGAAGGCTCGCGCTTGACGGCGCTGGACGCACGCACTGCTGGCACCGCATTGGCAAGCGTCAGTTCATCGGTAAGGTGCACCAATTCGTCGAGCTTCACCAACAGGCCTGGTGTATCGCTGATCGCAACGGATTTGATCCTGTCAATATCGCGCGCGATCGCCCGTTGCAGGGGTGTCAGACGCGGTTGTGCGGCGCGCGCGACTCGTTGATCGGCACTCTTGAGTGCCGCCAGCAAGGGTTCGACGCTGCCGGTCAATTGGGCCTGTTGCTGCGCCAGGCGAATGGCCGATTCGATGTCAACCACCATATTTTCATCGCGTGAACGCGACAAACTCTGCATCAGTTCCTCGAGCTGCGTGCGTTGCAACGAAACCTCGCTTAGCCTGGCATCAAACACTGCCACGCGCGCGGCCGCCTCTCGGGCCAGCTCCTGGGCCTGTCGGGCAATGGCCCGGGCTTCCGTTGATTGCAGTCCTGCATCGGCGCTTTGACGTGCCAGTTGCTCCTGCATCGACGACAACTTTTGCCACAGGAAGGCACTGGACAGTAATCCCACCATGGACAACACTGCCAGACTGGCGATGAACCAGCGCGATGCGATGGTTGACTTCGCCGGAGTCAACGGTTGATCGACACCGGCAGCCACAGCAGTCAGGTCATCGGCTTGGGCCTTGGCATCGGAGTTCATCGTTTGATTTTAGCGCTGCCAACACGTCAGACAGTGTTGGTCGAGACTCCAAAACAACACCAAACCCGGCGCTTCGTGCGGCCGCAGCAATCCGCGCATGAGTTGCCAGCGCGTGCCCATGAACCCAGCTTTGTTCGGGCCACGCCGTTTGAAGATTGCGCACCGCCTGGGCGCTGCTGAACAACCAGACGGATCCGTCACGCGCCGCCTGACGCGCCAGCGCACACTCATCCGCGCTGAATCTTGGCACCTGACGCTGGTAGGCGGCAACCAGTTCCACCTGCGCCCCCGCGGCCGCCACTTTTCCGGCGAACCAGTCCCGACCACTTCCAGCAGCCCACGCTGCCCCGTCGAGTGCATCGGCACCGCGCACAATCAGGACACGATCCGCTGCGCGCAGCTGTGGACCGACGACTTGCCATAGCGCTTCAGAATCGAATTGAGCAGCGTCGCTTGGTGGCATGTCCAGTCGTTCGGGCGCAACGCCGGCTCGCAGCAGCGCTCTGGCGGTGCCGGGGCCAGTGGCCCATGCCCTGGTCCTGCCGTGGTCGTTCGCAGTCAAGCCAGTTGCCAGCGACGTGTCGGAAGCAAAAAAATAGTCTACGGCATTGACACTGACGAACATGACAGCGGCGTACTGGTCCAGTTGCCGGCGCGCCTTGGTCAGTTCCGTCTGATTGCGCACCTGGCCAATCTGGATCAGTGGCAATGCCAAGGCCTCAATACCTTGCGCCGACAAATCAATCACCCAGCGCTGTGCTTCACGCTCAGGACGGGTAACGATAACGCGCATTTCAGTCGTGGTCAGGCGGCAGCATAAGGGACCCACCCCTAGCCAAAACGAGAGAGCGCAAATCCGCAGCCAACTGCGTTCCCAACGCCGCTGCGCTGGCCAGGTCAGTCACCGCCGCACTGGCTCGCACACTGACCAACTCAAGCACACCTTCGGGATCACCCCAGGCCGCATCCATGGTCAAAGTTGCGCCGGCCAAGGTCGCAAACGCCGCCAGCGGCATCGAGCAACTCCCACCCATAGCCCGGCTTACCGCCCGCTCGGCCGAGACCGCAAGCCAGGTGTTGTGGTGCGCCAGCGCTGCCAGTGCATCAATCACATCCTGCCGTGCACTGAGCACCTCGATCCCGAGCGCTCCCTGCCCGGCGGCAGGCAGCATCACGGCGGGTTCAAAAGTGGCACGAATTCTTTCCTGCAAGCCCAACCTTTTCAGGCCCGCTGCGGCCAGCACAATCGCGTCATAAAGCCCATCATCGAGCTTGCGCAGTCGCGTATCAAGGTTGCCACGCAAAGGCTCGATTCTGAGGTCTGGACGTGCTGCACGCAGCAGCGCCACGCGACGCAGACTCGAACTGCCAACTAAAGCACCGTGCGGCAAACTGGCCAGGTCGGCATAGCGATTGGACACAAACGCATCGCGCGGATCCTCGCGCTCCATCACGCAAGCCAGGCTGAATCCCTCGGGCAGTTCCATCGGAACGTCTTTCAAGGAATGGACCGCCAGATCAGCACGCCCGTCCGCCAGAGCCACCTCCAGTTCCTTGACAAACAGCCCCTTTCCGCCAACCTTGCTCAGTGCCCGGTCCAGTATTTGATCGCCCAGCGTTGTCATGCCCAGCAGGCTGACCTGGTGCCCGTGCTGCTCCAGCAGGGACTTCACGTGCTGCGCCTGCCAAAGTGCCAGACGGCTCTCTCGTGTTGCTATCGTCAAACTGCTCATAAGCTGTGCTTCTTGGTTGTAACTTGCTTGTAATCCAAAGCGGACGCAGGATGCTAGCATGGCTAATGAATGACTCTTTCGCCTCAGCTCTGTCAATGCCATGATCAAGACGCCAAAATCCGAATCGCCCGGAGCCAGCAAAATCAATGAACGTCCGCTGCTGGAAGACATCCGACTGCTGGGTCGAATCCTTGGCGATGTCATTCGTGAGCAGGAAGGACCCGCCGCCTTCGAACTGATCGAACGGATCCGCCAATTGTCAGTCGCTTTCAGGCGTGACGCCGATGCCAGCGCCGACAAGGCGCTGAAGAAGCTGCTCAAAGGTTTGAGCAGCGATCAAACCGTGAGCGTGATTCGTGCCTTCAGCTACTTCAGCCACCTCGTCAATCTGGCAGAAGATCGCCACCACATCCGTCGCCGCGCCATCCACGAGCGCGCTGGTCAGATGCAAGCCGGCAGCCTGGAAGCAGCCTTGCTGCGTTGTCACCAAGCCGGAATCAGTTCGGCAAAGATAGCAGCCACGCTGGGGACGAGTTTTGTCTCGCCCGTGTTGACGGCCCATCCGACCGAGGTGCAACGAAAGAGCATTCTGGACGCAGAGCGTGATGTTGCCGGTTTGCTCAGCGTCCGTGACGACATCAAGATCCGGGCTGCCTGGTCTCATCAAGGCAAAGACGCGCTGACGCCACGAGAACTGGCCGGCAACGAGCAGCAGATGCGCTCCCGCATTTCGCAGTTGTGGCAGACCCGTCTCCTGCGCTACTCGAAACTTACTGTCGCCGACGAAGTCGAAAATGCGCTGAGCTATTACGAATTGACATTTTTGCGGGAAATTCCGAAAGTCTATGCCAGCCTGGAGCGTGAACTCGGGCATTACCCGCTACACAGTTTCCTGCGTATGGGTCAGTGGATCGGCGGCGACCGTGACGGAAACCCCAACGTGACCGAGGAAACTCTGAAGAACGCACTGCGCCGCCAGGCTGAAGTGGCGCTGCGCCACTATCTGACAGAAGTGCACTTGCTGGGCGGCGAACTGTCCCTTTCATCGCTGCTGGTGAACTGTCAGCCGCAAATGCTGTCACTTGCCGACCAGTCCCCGGACAACAGCCAGCACCGGCAGGATGAGCCTTACCGGCGCGCCCTGATCGGAATCTACGCCCGACTCGCTGCCAGTCTGAAAGAGCTGACAGGCGGCGAGGCGGCGCGCCATGCCGTCGCGCCACAGAATCCTTACCCCCACGCGCAGGCTCTGCTGGTCGACTTGCGCACGATCGAATCCTCACTGCTGGCAAATCATGGCGGTGCACTGGTAACGCAGCGTCTGCAACCCTTGATTCGGACCCTTGATGTATTTGGGTTTCACCTGGCAACGGTCGATTTGCGCCAGAGCTCAGACCAGCACGAGGCAGTGGTGGCCGAATTGCTGGCGATAGCACGCCTGGAGTCAGGCTACGCCAAACTCGACGAGGCGGCCAAGCGCCGACTGCTGCTCAACTTGCTGAGCGATGCCCGCCCACTGCGCGTCATCGGAACCACTTATTCGCCGCGCACCCAAAGTGAACTCGCCATCTTCGAAGCCGCCAAAGTCTTGCGTCAACGCTTCGGTTGCGAAGCCATACGCCACTACATCATCAGCCACACCGAATCAGTCAGCGATCTACTTGAAGTCCTGCTGCTGCAAAAGGAGGTTGGCCTGTTGCAGGGAACGCTTGATGCCGGTGCGCGTTGCGACCTGATCGTGGTCCCCCTGTTTGAGACCATCGATGACTTGCGCAACGCAGCGCCCATCATGCGCGAGTTTTACGCCCTGCCCGGTATCCTGCCCATGGTGCAGCGTGGCCGTGCGGACCAGTACAGCGAGCAGGACGTCATGCTGGGGTATTCCGACAGCAACAAGGATGGTGGCATTTTCACCAGCAACTGGGAACTCTACCGAGCCGAAACTGAACTGGTAAGACTGTTCGATGAGCTGGCCAGCGCCGCTGTCGAGAAGCCCATTCGCTTGCGCATGTTCCATGGTCGGGGCGGCACCGTCGGTCGCGGTGGCGGACCCAGCTACCAGGCCATTCTGGCCCAACCTCCAGGGACGGTTCGTGGTCAGATACGCCTGACCGAGCAGGGCGAAGTCATCGGCTCCAAGTACGCCAACCCGGAAATCGGCCGCCGCAATCTGGAGACCCTGGTCGCGGCAACGCTTGAGGCGACGCTATTGCAAGCAACAAGATCGGCCAGCACTTCCTTTCTCGATGCCGCTGCTGAACTTTCCGAAAGCAGCATGGCGGCCTACCGCAAGCTGGTGTACGAAACCCCAGGCTTCAGCCAGTATTTTTTCGACTCAACACCGATTCGTGAAATTGCCGAACTCAACATAGGCTCACGTCCCGCATCCCGCAAGGGAACAAATAGCATTGAAGACCTGAGAGCCATTCCCTGGGGTTTTAGTTGGGGTCAGTGTCGCCTGACCTTGCCCGGCTGGTTCGGTTTCGGCTCCGCAGTGGAACAATTTCTTCATCAGCCAAGCGCGGCCTCCGCCAAGAAGCAGCTGCAGTTGTTGCGCCAGATGTACCAAGACTGGCCCTTTTTCAACACGCTGTTGTCCAACATTGACATGGTGATGGCAAAAAGCGATCTGGCTCTGGCCCGCCGCTACGCGGAGCTGGTCACCGACGCACGACTGCGCAAGAGTATCTTCCAAGTTATTGAGTTCGAATGGCACAGTACGGCCAATGCGCTCGCCCGCATCACGGGCGACAGGCAGCGCCTGACCCACAACGCAGCGCTACAGCGATCCATTCGGCACCGCTTTCCTTACATCGATCCGCTGCACCATCTGCAAGTCGAACTGGTACGGCGTTACCGCTCGGGACAGACCGATGCTCGGATCCAGCGTGGCATCCATATCTCCATCAACGGCATCGCCGCTGGACTCAGGAACACAGGTTAGCCACCAACTCGCGCACTGCCGCGAGTTGGCGTCGCGACACCAGCAACGACTCCTCAATACCGTAGAGTCGGACCCCCCAACTCTCACCGTCAGCAGTATCGCGCTGCCTCTCAAGCGAGCGCACACGTCCTTTGGTGACCAGGGTGTTTCGGTGAATGCGCAGAAAGCGGTTGGGGTATTTGGTTTCCATTTCGTTCAGTGAACCTTCCAGCAGATAACTGGTAGTTTGCGTTCTCACCGTGAGGTACTTCAGCTCTGCCTTGAGATACAGCACTTCGGACAGTGGCAAACGCTCTGTTCGGCCACGCTCCTGGATGATCATTACCTCCTCCGGCGGAACCGGTTGCGTGTCGCGCCGCGACTGCACAAAGCGCGCCGCCTTTTCCAACGCCCTCTGCAAGCGCTGCAGGCGCACGGGTTTGGTCAGATAGTCCAGCGCTTCGAGCTCAAAGGCCTGTACGGCGTGTTCAGCATGTGCGGTCACAAACACCAGCGCCGGCGGATTGGGTAGCCCACGCAGGGCTTGAGCCAGTGCCAGACCATCGGCTCCCGGCATGTGAATGTCCATCAAGGCCAGGTCAAAGGATTGGCGCTGCAGCCATTGCAGCGCCTGCGTCGCGTTGCCTGCCTCCGCCTCAACACTGGCTTGTGGCTCATTGCAGTCTGCCAGCAAGGTGCGCAGGCGCGCCCGTGCCAGTTGCTCATCATCAACCAGCAGCACTTTCAGGCGCATGATGGGCAGGCTCGCGAAATCACAGCGGCACCTCGATCCTGACCTGAAAAATGCCGTCTCGCAAGACACAGCTGAACTGGCACTGCACGTCATGCAACAAGCTCAGTCGGTCCCGTACATTTTCCAGCGCCAGCCCGCTACCGGACTCGCCCTGACCGGCTGGAACCGTATTGATGACCTTGATGACGACGCGGGAACCACGGCGCTCTGTCGAAATTCTGATCTGGGCGCCGCTTGCGCTGGGTTCAACGCCGTGCTTCACTGCGTTTTCCACCAGCGGCTGCAGCAATAAAGGTGGCAATTTGGCCGCCGCCGCCGCCGCATCGAGCGACCACTCGACTTGGATTCGATCGCCAAAGCGCACATGCTCTATCGCCAGATAGCGTTGAGCCAACGCAATTTCATCGGCCAATGTCACTGATTCGCCCTGCTCGACCAGCGCGTGCCGGAACAAATCGCTCAAGTCTTCCAGCAGCGCCTCGGCTTTGGCCGGCTCAGCGCGCACCAGTGCGATCGCACTATTCAAGGTATTGAACAAAAAGTGCGGTCGAATACGCGACTGCAGTTCATTCAAACGCGCCTTGGTCTGTGCTGGCGCTTTGCTGCGCTGGCGCCACAGCAGCGCCAGCACCAACAATGCCGCCAACAAGGCACCAGCAAAAGCACTTGCCAGCCAAGGTACCGGCTCCTGCCAGCCAGCCATGTACAACATGGCGCAGCCGCAGAGGCCAGCCAATGCACCCAACACCACGCCCGCTGCATGCTGAAGAATCGGACCCATCAGCGCGATCAGGATTTTCAGTCCACAGGCAGCAATAAGCCAGACCAGGGTAGCCGGCAAAGCAGCACCTGTGAGCACCGACAAACGAGTCACCCACTCGAAAAAAGTCGCCGCGCCGAACATAGCCCCAACCCCGACCACCAGTTCCACAAACAGCACGGCGCGCAGCGCCACACCAACGTGGCAGGCATCAAACAACAATGCGGGCGCGGACGCCGGTCGGCCTGGCTCCGGCGGGAGTTCCTGGAAGGTCGATAAAATTTGCAGGTCTTTCATTCAGGATTCGGGCGTATGCTCACTTGACAGACCCGATTATTGATGATCCCTTGCCACCAGTCCAATGGGGCTGCGAAGGCCGGCTTTTTAAACCAGGTTCCAAACGCATGACACACAACCAATTCGACAACAAGTCCCAAGCCTGGTCAGCCCTGTTTTCTGAACCCATGAGCGACCTCGTGAAACGCTATACCGCGAGTGTTTTTTTTGACAAGCGGCTTTGGCAAGCCGACATTGCAGGCTCGCTGGCTCACGCGGAGATGCTCTGCGCCCAGAAGATCATCTCGCCACAGGATCGCCATGCCATTGAGCAAGGCTTGAGCACGGTGACAGCGGAGATCGAAGCTGGTACGTTTGAATGGAAACTCGACCTGGAGGACGTGCACCTGAATATTGAGGCACGCCTGACGCAACTGGCGGGCGATGCCGGCAAGCGTTTGCACACGGGTCGCTCACGCAACGACCAGGTCGCCACCGATGTCCGCTTGTGGCTGCGCGGAGAAATAGATTTGATCAGTGCGTTGCTGCGCGAACTGCAAGCGGCACTCCTCAATGTTGCAGAGAGCAACATCGACGTCATCCTGCCGGGATTCACTCATCTGCAGGTCGCGCAACCGATCAGTTTTGGCCATCATTTGCTGGCCTACGTCGAAATGTTCAGCCGCGACGGCGAACGCATGAGCGAGGTTCGGCATCGCACCAACCGTCTGCCCCTGGGGGCAGCAGCGCTGGCCGGCACCAGTTACCCGCTGGACCGCGAACGGGTTGCCAGAACCCTGGGCATGGTCGATGGCAGTGGACAAGCGCAAATTTGCCAAAACTCGCTGGACGCAGTCAGTGACCGTGATTTTGCCATCGAGTTTTCGGCTGCCGCCGCTCTGTGCATGGTGCATATCAGCCGCTTGAGCGAAGAACTCGTTTTGTGGATGAGTCAGAGCTTTTCGTTCATCAAGATCGCGGACCGCTTCACCACAGGCAGCTCCATCATGCCGCAGAAGAAAAACCCTGACGTGCCGGAACTGGCACGCGGAAAGACGGGCCGCGTGGTGGGTCATCTTATGGGCCTCCTGACCTTGATGAAGGGACAGCCGCTGGCCTACAACAAGGACAATCAGGAAGACAAGGAACCCTTGTTTGACACGGTCGACACCCTGAAGGACACGCTGCGCATATTTGCCGAAATGATCGGCGGCCAACCCAACCCGTCGACTGGGCGGCTCGAAGGCGGCATCCTGGTCGACGCCAAGGCCATGGCACGTGCTGCCTCATTGGGTTATGCCACAGCTACCGACCTGGCAGATTACCTGGTGAAGAAGGGGCTGCCCTTTCGCGACGCGCATGAGACCGTCGCCCACGCCGTGAAGACGGCGATTTCGCGGCAGCTCGAATTGTCCGAATTGCCACTCGACGTATTGCAACAGTTCAATCCTCTGATTGAAGCCGATGTATTCCAAGTGCTGTCTCTACGCGGGTCGCTCCAGTCGAGGGACGTCACGGGTGGGACAGCACCTCATCAGGTACAACTGCAAATTGCGTCGCACCGTGCAAGGCTGGGATGATGGAGCGCAACAAGGCGGTAATCAATGATGATGGCCATGCGCCCCGTGCACATGACCGTGTGCAATCTCTTCCTCAGTGGCAGCGCGAACTTCTGTCACGGTGAGTGAAAAGCGCAAGTCCTTGCCGGCCAGCGGATGGTTGCCATCAAGCATGACCGCTTGACCCTTGATCTTCATCACGGTAAACATGCGGGCTTGCCCGTCTGGGCCCTGGGCCCGAAGTTGCCCGCCGACCTTGACACCCGGCGGAAAGTCCGACTTCTGGATGACCTGGGTCAGACTCTCGTCACGCTCGCCAAAGGCGTCCTGCGTCGAGAGATCGAGTGTCGTCTGGTACCCTGAGGTCTTGCCCTCCAGCGCCTGCTCCACCTTGGGAAACAGACTGCCATAGCCACCATGCAGATAGGCCAGCGGCTCGCTGCTCTGCTCCAGCACCTTGCCCGCGATGTCGCACACTTTGTAGCGCAATGTGACGGCACAATTCTTTTCGATCTTCATGAGTTTGTTCGCCTTAATGTCAGTATCTCAATGTGCTATTTTCGCGCATCGATCACGCCTGTCGCCGCTACTACGTAGAATCGGCGGCTGATACTTTCGCTCCGTGGCGAAAGACACTGATTCCCATTGCAACTCTGAGCTCTATTTGGCATGCCCGGCAATCCACCCCCAAAACCACTGTCCATGCTGCAGGTTCTTCTGTGCGGCGCCACCATCGTGACACTGTCCATGGGCATCCGCCACGGCTTCGGCCTCTGGCTGCAGCCTGTCACGCAGAGTCAAGGATGGAGTCGTGAAACCTTCGCCTTTGCCATTGCCCTGCAAAACCTGGTTTGGGGATTTTCCGGCATATTTGCCGGCATGCTGGCTGACCGCTTTGGTGCCTTCCGCGTGATTGTTGGAGGTGCCATTTTTTATGCACTCGGACTCACCGGCATGGCTTTTGCCAGCACCCCATTGCTGTTTTCAATGACTGCAGGGGTTCTCATCGGCATGGCGCAGGCCGGCACAACTTACGCCGTCATTTACGGCGTCATTGGTCGCAACGTATCAGCAGAGAAGCGCTCCTGGGCCATGGGCGTGGCAGCGGCAGCCGGCTCGTTTGGTCAATTCCTGATGGTCCCAACTGAAGGGTTCCTGATCGGCAGCCTCGGCTGGCAGGAGGCATTGATCGTCCTTGGCATCGCCACCTTGATGACAGTTCCCCTGGCTTGGGGCTTGCGCGAGCCCGGCTTCGCCAGTGGTCATGCGAGCCGACGTGAGCAATCCATTGTGCAAGCCCTGATCGAAGCTTTCAAGTACCCAAGTTTCCAGTTGCTGATGGCTGGCTATTTCGTTTGTGGTTTTCAGGTCGTCTTCATTGGTGTCCATATGCCGAGTTACCTTAGGGACAAGGGCCTTTCACCGCAAGTGGCTAGTTACGCCCTGGCCCTGATCGGCTTGTTCAATGTATTTGGAACCTATGCAGCAGGTGCGTTAGGACAGAAACTGCAGAAAAAGAACATCCTGGCCTTTATCTATTTCGCTCGCTCCATCGCCATCAGCGTGTTCTTGCTGGTACCTCTATCGCCCTTGAGCGTCTATGTGTTTTCGAGCGTCATGGGGTTGCTATGGCTCTCTACCGTTCCCCCTACCAACGCCACGGTGGCACAGATTTTCGGCGTGGCGCATCTTTCCATGCTCAGCGGCTTTGTTTTCTTCAGCCATCAAATCGGCTCCTTCATGGGAGTCTGGCTGGGTGGCTACCTGTACGACCGGACCGGCAGCTACGATCTGGTCTGGTATATCTCCATCGCCTTAGGTGTTCTGGCCGCGCTTGTGAATCTTCCGATCAAGGAAGCCTCCATCGTCCGCGCTGTGGCACTTCAAACGACCTGAAATCGTGAAGAACGGCAAGGAAATTCTGCTCTTTGTCACGGCCGCCGGACTGCTTCTGGCGGTGTTTTCACTTTATGTTCGGCCCGACTTCCTGGTCACGCTGGCAAATCAGGTATGGGGTTGCTTCTAGACCAGACAGGTATGACCCATCGACCTGACCAGCACATTTCGCAGGACTCCATGGCGGCATCTGCCTGGGTCCAGCGCTGGTCTCATTTGGTTGCGCCAGGGCAATCGGTCCTGGACATCGCCTGCGGAAGGGGTCGCCATATGAAATGGTTTACCCAGCAGGGTCATGCTGTCACTGGTGTTGATCGCTCCACCGAGGCACTGGAGGCGGCAGCAACGTTCGGTCAAGTCATTTTGGCCGATCTCGAAAGTGACCCCTGGCCACTCCAGAATGACCAGCACCTGCAGCAATTTGGGGTTGTCGTTGTAACCAACTATTTGTGGCGCCCCCTCTTCCCGCGCATCGCTGCCAGTCTGGCCCCAGGCGGTCTGCTTATTTATGAAACCTTCTCCGCTGGAAATGAAACCGTTGGCAAACCCAGCCGCGCAGATTTTCTGCTGCAGCCGGCGGAATTGCTGCGCGCCTTTGCGAGCCTGCACATCGTCGCCTTTGAAGAAGGCTTTCTTGATCAACCGGCTCGCTTTCTGCAGCGAATTGCCGCCGTAAAACCGGATTCGCCGAATCCGGGCATACAGTCGCCAAGGCGCCTGACTCTCTAGTTAGAATGCTTCTTTACGACGTTAACAAGCACTTGGACATGACATCCTCATTCAGCCAAATCACCGGCAGCATCGTGGCACTCGTCACACCCATGCACGAAGATGGCAAGGTGGACTATTCCTGCCTACGCAAACTGATCGATTGGCACATAGCAGAAGGCACGGATTGCGTCGGTGTCGTTGGCACCACCGGTGAGTCGCCCACTGTCAATGTCCAGGAGCACTGCGAAATCATCCGTGTTGCGGTCGAACAGGCTGCCGGGCGCATACCGATCATGGCTGGATGCGGGGCCAATTCAACAGCCGAAGCCATTGAATTGGCAAGTTTCGCCAAGGCGGTTGGTGCCGACTGCCAACTGCAGGTTGTTCCCTACTACAACAAGCCAACCCAGGAAGGACAGTATCTGCACTTCAAGGCCATTGCAGAGGCGGTCGACCTTCCCATGGTGCTCTACAACGTTCCGGGTCGGTCGGTCGCAGACCTGGCCCACGACACGGCACTGCGTCTTGCTCACGTCGACGGTATTGTTGGCATCAAGGAAGCTACCGGAAATATTGAACGGGCGCAGTGGCTTATCCGGGAGGCGCCAGCGGGCTTTGCTATTTACTCAGGTGATGACGGAACAGCCGTCGCCCTTATGCTGTGTGGTGGCCACGGCAACGTCAGCGTTTCGGCCAACCTGGCGCCCAGACTGATGCACGAGTTGTGCATCGCTGCCATCGCTGGTGACAGAGCCAGAGCGATGGAAATTCAATTCAAGTTGCTTCCCTTGCATAAGCATCTTTTTGTGGAGGCCAACCCTATTCCGGTGAAATGGGCGATGGCACGAATCAAGTTGTGTGGGGGAACGATGCGCCTGCCCATGACGCGTCTGACGCAGGCCAACGAGGCGGTCGTCGAGAGCGCTTTGCGCGCAACCGGCCTGCTTTGACAAATTCCACCCGACCCAATTCATCACCGTAAGGGAACATTTTTTGTGAATCATTTCCGCAAACTCGTACTACTGAGCCTCCCGCTGGCATTGGCAGCATGCTCGGTTCTCGATACCGACAAAATCAACTACAAGAGCGCAGGCAAGGGCCCGTCGCTGGATGTCCCGCCCGATTTGACCCAGCTCTCCCGTAACACCAGGTATGCCGTTCCCGGCGGAGTAGTCACTGCGTCAAGCTTCCAGCTCGGCCAAGCCGCCTCGACCACGCCGACTGCAATCACAGAGTTGGGAGATGCACGCATTGAGCGCGCCGGCAATCAACGCTGGTTGGTCATCAGTCGACCCGCCGACAAGCTTTGGGATACGGTTCGAGATTTCTGGCAGGAAAACGGCTTCCTCTTGATTCTCGACCAGTCCAATCTTGGGATCATGGAAACAGAGTGGGCCGAGAACCGCGCCAAGCTACCACAGGACTTCATTCGCAGCACACTGGGACGTGTATTTGATTCACTGTACTCGACCGGTGAGCGCGACAAATTTCGCACTCGGCTGGAACGCAATGCGAGTGGTGGAACTGAAATTTACATCAGCCACCGCGGCATGATGGAGGTGTACAGCAGCAAGGAGAAGGACTCCACGGTGTGGCAACCGAAGGCACCGGACCCGGAACTTGAAGCAGAATTCCTGAGCCGATTGATGGTCAGACTCGGGGCCACGCCTGAGCAATCGAAGGCCATCATTGCGGTTGCACCGGGCAAAACAGCTGCTCGCACCGCCGTGGTCAACGGCGTCTCGGTAGTCCAGATTGACGATGGCTTTGACCGCGCTTGGCGACGTGTTGGCTTGGCGCTTGACCGGGCCAACTTTACAGTCGAAGATAGGGATCGTAGCCAAGGCATCTACTTTGTCCGATATGTCGAACCTTCGGCTGACAAGTCGGAGCCCGGTTTCCTGGCATCCTTGTTCGGGACGTCAAAGGACAATGTTGCGCCTTTGAAATACCGCATCAAACTGGCCAGTCAAGGGGAATCAACAACCGTAACTATTTTGAATGCCAGTGGTGCTGCGGACAACACGGCCAACGCACAGCGTATCGCCAAAGTCATTGCCGATGACCTGAAGTAGGCCACACGCCCGATCAGTTTCGACCAATCTTCCAAAAAAAAGCCACCTGACGGTGGCTTTTCTTCTCAAACTGGTTGAGAAATCAGAAGCTTTACTTCTTGGCGCTGGCAGCAGCCTCTGGTGCCGGAGCAGCAGCGGAAGCCGGAGCAGCAGCGGAAGCAGCAGCCTCAGGTGCCGAAGCAGCAGGAGCGGGAGCAGCAGCGGGAGCGGGAGCCGGAGCAGGAGCTTCCTCTTTCTTACCGCAAGCAACCAAAGCGGCCGCAGCAATAACAGCAGCCAAAATGAGCGTTTTTTTCATTTGAAAATTACCTAGTGAGTTAATGAAACAATTTCCGGAAATTGTCACTGCAGCTAAACTGCAACGACCAAGCAAAAATGACTCGAGATCTTTCTGCTCAGCGGATGATTATAAGGCAATAACCCGCTGAATCTGCAGTTGAAATTGGACGGTTGACGTTCAAGCACTCCGCGCCAATCGCTTCTTGGCATCACGAGGTACAAAGACCTTCCCGCCATTGCCAGGCTTCACGCCCATCGGCTTGCCAAAGGCAGGCTTGCGCGGTCCAAAATCCCCGCGCGGCGCGGCACTGTCGTTGCGCGCGCCGGCGAATCGGTCATTGAAGCCCCCTTTACGTTCGTAGCTGAAACCTTCACGGTTACCAGCAGCATTCCTGTCCGGAAAACCACCGCGGTTCGCACCAAATCCCGCTGGACGCCCGGAGCCACCAAAATTGCGCTCTCGAGACGGTTGGTTAGGGCCGCCGCGGCCATCACGGCCGGCAAAATTTGAATTCGGGCGCGAATCAAGAAAACGTTGCTGCGGCTCCAGACCAGGAATTGTTTCGCCCTTGAATTGGTGATGGCTGTAAAACTCAATGTCCATGATCTTGCGGCGATCGCGGAACTCGGCAAAGGTCACCGCAAGCCCATCGCGCCCAGCGCGCCCGGTACGACCAATGCGGTGCGTATAGTCCTCGGCTTTCATGGGTAACCCAAAGTTGAAAACGTGGCTGACTGTGGGCACATCAATGCCACGCGCCGCAACATCGGTTGCCACCAGAATCTGTACCTGTCCTTGCCGCAGTGCCATCAAGCGACGGTTGCGCAAGCCCTGGCTCAACGCACCGTGCAAAGCGACTGCCGAGAATCCCTCTTGCTGCAAATCATTGGCCAAGCCATCGCATTCAATTTGAGTACTGGCAAAAACGATAGCTTGGTTGATATTGCTGTCGCGCAGCCAGTGATCCAGCAATTTGCGCTTGTGCTGAGCGTTGTCAGCCCAGAAAAGCTTCTGCTCGATGTTCTGGTGCTTCTCTTGCGGGCTGTCAATCTGCAGACGCTGCGGCTCACGCATCACACGGGATGCGAGTTGCTGAATGCGTGGGGCGAAAGTAGCGCTGAACATCATGGTCTGCTTGCGAGCGATGGTCAGTTGGTTTATTTCGGCCAGATCATCCGAAAAACCCAGATCAAGCATCCGGTCGGCTTCGTCCACCACGAGAAATTGAACCTGGTCCAGTTTGATTTGCATTGACCGCTGAAGATCAAGCAAGCGTCCCGGGGTGGCCACCACGAGGTTGGCATTCTGCAGTTTTGCAATCTGCAACTGGTATGGCATGCCACCGACAATGTTGGCGATCCGCAAACCACGACAGTGCTGTACCAAATCAATGGCATCGTGTGCAACCTGTTGCGCAAGTTCGCGCGTTGGACAGACCACCAGTGCGCCAGGTGCAGCCGCAGAAAAATTCCGTGGATTGGTGGGATCTTTGCGCTTGGCGCGCTTCGGGGGCGCCTCGCCCTTGGCAGCAGCCTGAGCCACCGCATGCTCAAAGTCTGCACGTTCTTTAGCCTCGGCCTGCGCCTGCTGTGTCAACAGGGTGTGCAAGACAGGCAACAAGAAGGCAGCCGTCTTGCCGCTGCCGGTTTGACTGGACACCATCAAGTCGATAAAGCGTGCTGCTTGGTCAGCCGCTTCGTGGCCTTGCATAGCCAGCGGGATGGTCTTCAGCTGTACGGTCGTAGGTTGAGTGAATCCGAGGTCTTTGACCGCGTGGATCAACTCGGGAGCCAGACCGAAAGTCAGAAAGCCATTGGGCACCTGATCGGCATCATTCAATGCCGCGGGCACTGCATTTGGCATTTCTGCCGTTGGATTGGAAAAATTTTCGACAAGCGAAATATCGCCCGTCGCCAGAATAGCGTCAGTCATGAATTTACTCACACGCGAGCGTTGCAGGGTATGCAACTGCTCCGTCAATGGTTAAAAAACATCAACCATCAAACGGAACCCGCGCGAACTCAGGATGAGTTATTCAGCGCCGGGGGCCCTTTCCTGCGAAATTTCGACAACGAAACCGCTTTGGACCCTGTGAATGAAGGAGATGTACAAATCACACCGATGTTTTCGGTGCAGCCTGCGATTATGGCACAAATTCGGGTTTCTACCTAATCACCCAGTTTTAGGAAGTGCTCACGGTAGTGCT
>Ga0194063_10000145_pt1 | contig 49251 bp, 45 predicted proteins | sample SepL3720m_MetaG_FD_155459 | JGI IMG/M metagenome (GOLD analysis project Ga0194063, IMG submission 155459) | Anoxic zone freshwater microbial communities from boreal shield lake in IISD Experimental Lakes Area, Ontario, Canada - Sep2016-L373-20m | ecosystem: Environmental > Aquatic > Freshwater...
AAGATTAGCAGGCAAGGGAATACTTTTTGCAAAGCTCCCCGCTACACTTATAAAGTGAATTGATGGGTCTTCTAATATGGTATCTTTTGCTTTTACAATTCTCTCCCCTTCGCTGATCCAAACCAATTGATTGGTTATTGGGTTGTAGCGAATCGATTCCGGATCAGGTGTATGCAATGCATCTTGTTTGTTATTCGGATAAACTTGCCCGTTAGCTTGCAACATAAAATACACCTTCAGCAATTCTACATTGTTAATACCTTGTTGATTGCAGTCGATGCGGGCGGTGTAAAATCGGGCAGGGTTTTTATCGCTACGGTCATCACAGATAAAATAATAAATGTTTTTCTTGGCATCGTAATCGATACCTGATAATCCGCCCACCGTTGTGCTGTCAAATTTTAAATTATGTGGAATTTCATAAGTGCCAAGCAAACTAATAGACTTGATATCAACTACTGATTGTTCAATATGTTTTATCGAGTTACAGGCGTTCAGTAACAACAGTAGCAGTACAACAGCATAAAGATTTATTTTTTTCATAACCATTTTAGCAACGAACCATATTGTTATAAATAATTGTACAATGAACATTTAAAAAATCCTTCTGCTACTTGAATGAACCAAGTCTTCTTTGTTTTCCATTCCTTCTAATAATACCAATCCGGGTACCTTGCCTTTTTCAAAGCTACCCAATTGATGTTGCATATTTAGTGCATGTGCTCCATTAATGGTTGCCCATTGCAAAAGCGTGGAGGTTGGTATTGTTGGATAATGTTTTTTTAACACTTTAATCTCTTCCCACACACTCAACTGGTGATTACTGGCGAGGCTATCGGTACCTATTACCAATGCATGGCTATAAGGCAAAAGTGCTGGCAGATTTGGCAAACTATTGCTGATATACAAATTGGCATTGGGACACAAACACAAATAGCAGGATTTTCCAATCGATTGTTGTTGATTTAAAAAAATCAAATCATCCGTATTGGTAACCACATTATGAACCAATAATAAGGACTGCTGCTTATTAAAATAGGGTATCCATTTTTGTAAACTGGTTGTGCCACTTGGCTGAAAGGAACTGGCATCAATATTCAATTGCTGAAACATCTCCATAAACGCTCCCGTGCCGGTTTGAAAAAGTTCGTTCTCCTCAATGGTTTCTTGATTATGAATACTCAATAATTGCTCGGCAGTTTCTTGATTGATTAAATCAAATAATTCGGCAGAAACTGAGTAGGGAGCGTGCGGTACTATTGTAGAAGCAGGAAGTGCTGTATTTGGCAGGGAGAGTTCGTCTTTGAATTTGTTGACCAATTCGATGCCTGCTTGAATTCTGTTTTGCGCAAGAAATGCAGGCACCCCGCTAATTTCAATAAAATTATGATAGCGCAATCGGCCATTTTTTTTCTGTTGGATACTGAGTTCATTATTACAGATATCACCCACTGCAACTATTCCGCTTTCCCACATCTGCTTTTCGGCTGTTGCTATAGATTGATAGATGAATTCCTCATCAGATTTACGGAGTTGTACAATTTGTAAGATGAATTCAGTAAGTCCGGTATGAATGGGAATCATTCCCTTCATGTGTGAAAGCTCCAAATGGCAATGGGCATTGATAAATCCCGGGCAAAGAAAGCCTGTTAATTGGGTGATTCCATCCCCGGCTTCTTTTTCGTCCTTAATATCTATCACCAGCCCTTGATCGGTGGTTATCAGCACCTGATTGGGGCCTAGCCAGCTATTTCCAGAAAAAATATCATTCGCCTGCCATTTCCTGTAATTCATCTCCATTGATTTGATTTACCTTCGCACACTTTAATTATGTTTCCAAATGTATCGTTTGGAAATCGAATTTAGAATATAATTATTTATGCTTGATAAACTGGATGCCATAAAGGGCAGGTTTGATAACCTGGGCGTAGCCCTTACCAACCCTGAAATTGTAAGTGACAATAAAAAATTTACTGCTACCAGCAAGGAGTATCGCAGCCTGGAAAAAATCGTCAATGCTCGAAATGAGTATGTAAAAACATTGGATGATATTGCCTTTAACAAAGAAGTATTGGCTGGGGATGATGATGAAATGAGGGAATTGGCAAAAATGGAATTGCCTGGTTTGGAAGAAAAAAAATTGCAACTGGAAGCTGCCTTAAGGAATATGTTAATTCCCAAGGATCCCTATGATGAAAAAAATGCGATTCTTGAAATCAGGGCTGGCACCGGTGGAGATGAGGCCTCTTTGTTTGCCGGAAATTTATTGAGAATGTATCTAAAATATTGTGAGAAAAAGGGTTGGAAAACCGCGATACTCAGTGAAAGCGAGGGAACTGTTGGGGGATATAAAGAAGTACAAGTAGAAGTGGTGGGTGACGATGTGTATGGTGTACTGAAATTTGAAAGTGGCGTACATCGTGTTCAACGGGTTCCAGATACCGAGGCTAGTGGCAGGGTGCATACTAGTGCCGCTACAGTTGCAGTAATGCCCGAAGCCGAGGAGATAGATTTTGAATTAAAGGAAAGCGATGTAAAAATGGAAACGGCCAGAAGTGGTGGTGCAGGAGGGCAAAATGTAAACAAAGTAGAAACAAAGGTTTTTTTGACCCATAAACCAACAGGCTTAGTAGTGGTATGCCAAACAGAAAGAAGTCAGTTGGGAAATAGAGAAAAAGCAATGGACATGCTTCGTACAAAACTATATGATGAGGAAGTAAGAAAAGCAGAAGAAGCCATTGCTCATAAACGTAAAAGTTTGGTAAGCACTGGGGACCGAAGTGCCAAAATACGTACCTATAACTACCCACAGGGTAGGGTTACTGATCATCGAATTGGACTTACCGTATATAATTTGGATGCCGTACTAAATGGAGAAGTGCAGGAGTTTATTGACGCTTTACAGTTTGCTGAAAATGCTGAAAAACTAGCCACGCAGCAATAATAGCGCAATTGGCAACTATTCGGCTTATTTTAAATTGAAGGATTTATCCAATAAAGGAATTTGTAATTTATTGTTAAAGCACCCCGTAACTGGGGTGCTTTCTATTTTTAGTTAAACCTGCGTGGTAATTTTATGTCAGAATAAAAAGCTACAGCAATAGAGGTAACGCAAATGAATCGCAAGTAGCAAACAAAATAAAAAGTTCTTTTATACGTTATCAAATAGAGATTGTGGTTAAATACTATGGACGTCTTAAGTAAAAATTAACATTGGCTCAGCAACTTTCGGCATCCCATTTGCGTTTAATATATAAGAACACATTAAAAAACGAATTTTTACATTTTTCTCATAAGCAGTTAGTTTTGGTAAGCGGCCCCTGTTTCTACAGGGGCTTTTTATATGTTGGCTGTCTCCAAAAAATCTTCCCCAAAGCATTGATAAACACAGCAAAAATCTAAATCATGCCATTCCTGATTAAATAAGCCTCCAAACTTTTACCTTTGCATCCAATAAAATTTTCAATGGCAGATCAGGGTGCAAATAGGAAGTCGTTTTTTCAGCGATTAAGTGGCAAGGAAACCTCTTTACAAGAGGAAATGACTTTTTTTGACCATATTGAAGACCTGCGTTGGCATATCATGCGGTCGGTAATCGTATGGTTGACAGCTGCCATTGCTATTTTTGTGTTCAGGGACTGGGTGTACGACAATGTTATATTGGCACCATCTGACGAAAGTTTTGTTTCCTATGGTGCACTTCGCAGATTTGGTCATTGGATAGGGGTAGGTGATGCTTTTTACATGCCGCCGATAAAAATCAGTTTCCAAGTGAATGTGGTGAATGGCACATTTACTTCTGCTATCAATATTGCTATGATTGGGGGAGTTATTTTGGCCTTTCCGTTTATTTTTTGGGAATTATGGCGATTTGTAAAACCCGCGCTTTCGCCGAAAGAAGTCAAATATGGCAGAACCAGTATTTTTTGGGTTTCCCTATGTTTTTTTACAGGAGCAGCATTTGGCTATTTTCTATTGGCTCCCTTTACTTTTAATTTTCTCGCAGGGTTTACGCTTGGCACGAAGGGCGCCATTCAATACATACCATCTGTGAATGACTATATTGAAAGTCTCACTAACTTAATATTAGGCTGTGGCCTTGCTTTTGAATTACCAGTACTAACATATGTGCTGGCAAAAATAGGATTAGTAACAGGCAAATTTTTAAAGAAATATTTCAAGTTTGCCTTTGTAATCATATTGGTGGTTTCAGCTATAATCACTCCTTCTCCCGATTGGACCAGTCAGTTATTGGTGGCCATTCCACTTACACTATTGTATTGGATTAGTATAGCCCTTGCAAGTAGTGTTGACAGAAAAAGAGCAAAGGAAGAAAAAGAATGGAGCTAATATTTTAAATAGCTTAAATAAGGTCCTCCGACTAACGCTTTGTTTGTAACTTTATGGTAGTCAATATTCACTAAGCAATATTGATTATTCCATATGTCACCCTTTAATTTAAAATTACCCATTGCTATTGGTTGCGACCATGCTGGATTCGATTGTAAAGAAGATTTGATTTCCTTTTTAGAAGGAGAAAAAATAGTTTTCAAGGATTTTGGAACCTATACAAAAGACAGCGTTGATTATCCCGATTTTGCTCATCCTGTAGCACTTGCTGTTGAAAAAGGGGAAGCCGCATTTGGTGTATTACTTTGCGGCAGCGCGAATGGTGTTGCCATTACTGCCAATAAACACCAGGGAGTGAGAGCAGCTATTTGCTGGGGAGAAGAATTGGCAGAATTGGCTAGAAAACACAATGATGCAAATATTATCTGTATTCCCGCCCGTTTTGTAAGAGATGGTGATGCAGAAAAAATGCTGGATATTTTCATGAATACTGCATTTGAAGGCGGAAGACACGAAGGCCGGGTAAAAAAGATAGCCTGTTAATTCAATGGACTGAATTTTTTTCTCGCAAAAGAGAGTCCAACAGTGTTATCAGCTACCATTTCATTATAATTCCGTACTAACAAGATGGCTAATTGCCACTTATCAATTTTAATCCTACCATCAGTAGGCTTATTGTATTTTTAATTTCTCATCAATGAAATCACATATTATGAATACATTTAAAAAAATCCTTTTTTCCTTTCTTGCATTCGCTGCTTTGCAAAGTCGGGCACAAAATAATATTGCCGCTACTTATGCTGCTGAAATAACAACGGCTTCATTAAACAAGCAACTAAGTATCATAGCAAGTGCTGAAATGGAAGGTCGGGAAACCGGCACAGCCGGTCAAAGAAAAGCAGCAGACTATATTGAGTCGCAATTCAAGGGAATGGGATTATTACCAATCCCAAGCTTAAAAGGCTACCAACAATTGTATCCGCTATATCAAGATAGTTTACAAAATGCCCTGTTGACCATCAATGGCAAGGACGCTGTTTTTGGCAAGGATTTTATTACCCCGTTAAACTCCAATGAAACTGGAAAGTTCAAAGGTAAAAAGCTAGCCTTTATTGGGTATGGGATAGAGGATGAAAAATACAGTGATTATAATGACATTGATGTAAAGGGGAAAGTGGTTGTTTTTTTATTAGGTGAGCCCAAAAAAGATGGCAACTATATTATTAGTGGTGGAAAAAGAGGAAGCGAATGGACATTCCCTGGTGTAAGTAAAAAATTGCAGTTAGCTGCTTCCAAGGGTGCTGTAGGCGCCATTGTTATCAACCCCAATCAGGAAGCATTCAATCAACGTGCAGTAGACAACGGAAAAAAAACTGGTGTATACTACCCAAGGAATAGTGCAGACGTAAAGAGCATCAATTTTGCACAGATCTCGCATGAATTTGCAAAAACAATGCTTCCCAATTTTGACACTTTATTAAAAATAGCTAAAGCTTATTTGCCCATTGAAAAACAGTGGCTTACTGAATCAAAAAGCAAGATCAATTATCAATTCGAAAAATTTCGTACTACCATTTATGCTAGCAATGTTGCTGGTATGATTGAAGGCACCGATAAAAAAGATGAATTTGTTTTTTTAACTGGCCACTACGATCACTTGGGTATGCACGATGGAAAAATTTATTACGGAGCCGATGACGATGGCAGTGGAACTGTTGGGGTTATTCAAATGGCCGAGGCTTTTGCCAAAGCTGCTGCTGCTGGGTATAAGCCCAGAAGAACCATTGTGTTTATGACGGTGAGTGGTGAAGAAAAAGGATTATGGGGTAGTGAATATTATAGTGAACACCCATTTTTTCCGCTAGATAAAACGAGTGTTGATTTAAATACGGATATGGTAGGAAGAATTGATACTGAACGTAAGACTGCCGACAGTATGAATTATGTATATGTAATTGGTCATGACAAACTGAGTAGCGAATTGCCCATTATAAATGAAGCAGCGAATCTTGCCTCCGCAAATCTTATACTCGATTATAAATTTGATGACCCAAATGACCCGAATCGCATTTATTTCAGAAGCGACCATTATAATTTTGCCCGTAAGGGAGTGCCCATTTTGTTTTTTTATGACGGCATGCTAAAAGCCGACTATCATCGACCTACTGATACCATTGAAAAAATTAATTGGCCACTGTATGAAAAAAGAGTTCGCATGATTTTTCATACCGCCTGGGAAATGGCCAATAGAGCAGAGATGCTTAAAAGAGATAAGCCGTTGCCAGCAAGTGCTAGGTAATAAAAAAAAGCCGTTCTAAATTTAGAACGGCTTTTTTTATTCAGTTATATTATGAAGAACTGCTTAACAGGAATGTATTGAATGGATTATTTCAACATGGTAGCAGGCACTTCTTTCTCCAATAAATATTTATAGATGAATTTGGTTTTCAGGTTTTGAAAATGCAAGCCTTTATTTCCACCCCAACCATGGCGACCACCACTGTACATCATAAATTCAAAATCTTTTTTACCATCTTGTAATTTGCTAATGAGTTGAATGCTGTTTTGCATGTGTACATTGTCATCAATTACACCATGTACAATTTGCAAACCACCCTTATATTTATCGGTAAAATTTAATACAGAACTTGATTTATATCCGTCGGCATTATTAGCAGGTGTGCCCATAAATCTTTCGGTATAATGGCTATCGTATAAAGTCCAGTCTGTAACACTGCCGCCAGCCATACCATAAGTAAATACGTCACTAAATTTGGTAAGTGCCAAGCAACTCATATAACCACCATAACTAAACCCCGTAATACAAATCTTTTTCTCATCTGCCCCGCCATTGGCTATCAGCCATTTTACCATCGTAGCATAATCTTTCAATTCCCAATCGCCCAAATTGTGGTACATATAATTAACACCTTCTTTACCAAAATGTCCGCTAGCACGATGATCCATTGCCACTTGTATTAATCCTTCCTTAGCATACCATTGTTGAGCACCAGACAATTGGAATCCGTCGGTAACGGTTCCTGCATTAGGACCTCCATAAATTGAAATCAATACAGGGTATTTTTTTCCTGCTTCTCTATTCAATGGCCAAGTTATCTTCATGGGTAAATCGTATAAACCATCGTCACTTTTCACTCTTACCAACTCGGTTTTTGCCAAATTATAAGCATAATAATCAGGTCCCTTGGCATCGCCTAATTCTTTAATCAGTTTCCCTTTATTATTTACCAAGGCCATTTTGTTGGGGCTGGTAGCGTTACCATAAGTAGTAATAAAATTTTCGCTATTGGGTGATGCATTGATAAAAGCGTGGTTGAAATTGCCAAAGGTTAACCTTTGCAATTTTTTGCCGTCTAAATTAACCCTGTAATAATCACGGGTGGCAGAATTTTCCTTACTCCTTGCGGTAAAATATACAATGGAATTTTTTTCATCCACATAATTCAAATTGGTAACAGTAAAATTTCCGGTAGTAATGGGATTGATGAGTTTTCCATTCATGTCATAATAATAAAGATGCTTCCAGCCGGTAGCATCGCTACTAAGAATAAATCCTTTGCCGTTTTTCAGAAATTGAATACGGTCATTATCATCTAGGTCGATCCAGGTTTTTTGTGTTTCGGTATAAAATTCATTTTTAGCACCAGTAGCTGGGTCTACTGCATAAATAATCAGGTTATTTTGTAAACGATTCATCCATTGTACTAATAATGAACTTCCATCTGGTTTCCAATAGGGCATACCAAAATACTGGTCCTCTTTTTCATTGAAATCACTCCAAACAGTAGCACCTCCAGCTGGTGATACAATGCCTACTTTTACGGATGGATTAGGATCTCCTACTTTGGGATATCGCTCTTTTTCTACCAGGCCATGCTGGCCAGTTCCATCGGTAATGGTAAATACAGGTACGTTGGTATCATCTGAACGGAAATAAGCAATTTTTTTACTGTCGGGGCTCCACCAAAAACTACGGTATTGACTGGCGCGGCCTAATATTTCCTCCATGTATACCCAACTAGCGTACCCATTTAAGATAACATCGCTACCATCAGTAGTAAGCTGAGTTTCCTTTAGTGTAGTAAGGTTAACGGTATACAAGTTATTATTTTTCGTGTACGCTACATAGTTACTATCTGGACTGATTACTGGATTGGTTTCTTTGTCTTTGTCGTGTGTTAATTGAATATCTTCGGTATTTTTTCTCCAATACAAGTCCCCAGATTTAGTTACTACCTGAGGTTTCACTGTAACAGAACCCATTTTAACCTCAGGAGCTATATAATCGGTTTCCTTTCCTGTTTTGCAGTCAAGTACGAATGATTTTCCCTCCCTTTTAATTACCACATGGCTTTCGTCGAGCCAGCTGGATGCAATTGGCAATGCCTGGGTAATGCCCTTAAAGCTGCCTTTGAAATATTGTTCATCAGTCAGTTCTTTTTTCTGCGCATTGGCTGCAAACCCAGCCACTGTCAATAGTAGGACAGTTGCCATTTTTTTCATTGTTATTGTCATGTTCAATGAGTTTAATTGAATGGACAAGATAACTTTTTTGATTAGAAATGGGAAGTAGAAATTGATAAGTGGAGGAAAGACAGGTATAAAAAAATGCCCAGTGGATTAATCTAAAAATCCAGTGGGCATTGGGGCAATTGATTAATCATTATTTTCTGGACGCATCATTGGGAAGAACAAAACATCCTGAATACTCTGTTGGTTGGTTAATAACATAGCGATGCGGTCGATACCGAAGCCAATACCACTAGTTGGTGGCATACCATACTCCAAAGCACGTAAGAAATCATAATCGATGAACATGGCTTCGTCGTCCCCTCTTTCCATCAATTTAACTTGTTCTTCAAAACGTTCGCGTTGATCGATTGGGTCGTTGAGCTCAGTATATGCATTGGCTATTTCCTTGCCATTGCACATTAATTCAAAGCGCTCTACTAGTCCGGGTTTGCTACGATGTTTTTTTGTTAGTGGACTCATTTCTACGGGATAATCCGTAATAAATGTTGGTTGAATATAATTTCCCTCGCATTTGCTACCAAAGATTTCATCAATCAATTTTCCTTTTCCCCATTTTGCATCTGCATGAATTTTTAGTGCTGCGCAAACGGTACGAATGCCGGCTTCATCCATTTCGCTGATATCATATCCAGTGAATTCCTTGATGGCATCAAACATGGTAATGCGTTTGAAAGGAGCTTTAAAATCAATTTCTTTTTCACCTACCATTACTTTAGTAGCACCATTGGTAGCAATGGCAGCTTTTTCCAATAATTGTTCGGTTGTCTCCATCATCCATTCATAATCCTTATATGCCACATAAAATTCGAGTACGGTGAATTCAGGATTATGGGTTCTGTCCATTCCTTCGTTGCGAAAATTTCTACTGAATTCATATACCCATTCAAAACCACCTACGATCAATCTTTTTAAATAAAGCTCGTTGGCTATGCGCATATACATTGGCATATCCAATGCGTTGTGATGTGTGGTAAAAGGCCTTGCAGCAGCACCACCAGGTATTGATTGCAATACAGGGGTATCTACTTCCAATGCTCCTCGTTCATTCAAGAATTCCCTAATAGCATTCATCATTTTGGTGCGCTTAATGAAAGTGTCTTTTACACCAGGGTTTACAATTAAGTCGGCATAGCGTTGACGATACCTGAATTCGGGATCTGTTACTTCATCAAAAGATTCACCGTCTTTTTCTTTTACAATTGGAAGCGGGCGCAATGATTTAGTAAGCAGGGTAAACTCCCTTACGTGTATGGAAGTTTCGCCGGTTTTAGTAGTAAATACATAGCCTTTGATACCAATAATATCACCAATATCTACCAGTTTTTTCCATACTGTTTGATAGAGGGTTTTATCTTCCCCAGGGCAGATATCGTCTTGCTTGATATAAAATTGAATTTTGCCCACTGCATCTTGTAGCACAGCAAAATTTGCCTTGCCCATATCTCTTACACTCATGATACGTCCTGCGATACAAACATCAGCAAAATCGGCTTTGTTTTCATCGCCCTTATAAATTTCCTTAATAAAAACGGAGTTGGTATTAACCGGATACAAGGGTGCTGGATAGGCATCAATTCCCAATTTGGTTAATTCTACTAATTTTTCTCTGCGAATAATTTCCTGTTCGGATAAATGTTGTGTACTCATAATTGGGCGCAAAGATACTTTATGAAACCGAATCATCCATATTTAGCATCTTAACAAGTTAGTATCGTATCTTGGCAGGATACTTGTAAATAGTTAAATCAAAAGAATCATTCATGAAAAAGTTATTATTGATTAGCATTGGTGCAATTATTTTAATGAGTTGTGATGTAATTAAATCAATTCCCCAACGAGATGGAACCGGACCAGGCCCTACAGAAGCGGAGGCAGGCCAGGGGATCAAAGAAGCATTAAGCAAGGGCTTAGTGGGGGCGGTACTCAGGTTGAATAAGGCTGACGGATTTTTCAAAGATGCGATGTATAAAATTCTATTGCCTTCAGATGCCAAGAAAGTGGAGAAAACCTTGAGAGACCTGGGATTAAACAATATGGTTGATAAAGCTATTTTGCAAATCAATCGAGGTGCTGAAGATGCAGTTGGTTATGCAAAACCTATTTTCTTAGACGCCTTAAAAAGTATGACTATTAGCGATGCCATTGGATTGTTAAAAAATGGAGATACTAGTGCTACTCATTTTTTTAGGGAAAAGACAAGCGCCAAATTGCTAGAAGCATTTTTACCCGTTATCAAAGCTTCCTTAGATAAGGTAGAAGCCACAAAATACTATAGTGATATTATTAGTAAGTACAACAGTTTCCCTACTACTTTCAAGAAGATAAATACTGACTTACCTGGATTTGTTACTGCAAAAACAACCGATGCTTTATTTGATTTGGTGGCCCTTGAAGAAAAAAATATTCGCAACAATTTTGCAGCTCGCTCAACAGATTTGCTTAAGAAAGTGTTTGGGCAGAAATGGTAATTTACTTTGCCTTTAAAAAAAGCAGATATAGATAAATGACTTTTTAAGATCTACAAGAACTTACAATACAAATATTACCTGTACCGATTAATCAAAGCGTTGTTGCCAACAATACCTGCCAGGCATCTTGTACCCGATTTTCCTCGAGTAATTTTTTTGCATGCAGATGTAATTCCACTTCCATCTCAATAGGATTGATGGAGAAATATTGAATAATATTTTTTAAGGTTTCATCTTGATAAGATGGGTCTATCAACGGTGCTTCATGTACGTTCGCTAACATCCCCAACTGATTCGCGGTTAAAATATTACTGGTGCGAATAGACGCTGGCAATGCATCAAACCCGATACCCAATTGAATATTGGGCTTATTAATTTTAAATAAATTATTTTCATTTACATGGCAATACCAATCGCCACCTAACCTCGCTACCAGTGATAATTTAGTCTGATCTATTTTTCCATCTGCAGCTAATATACTTTCATCAATATGCATCAGCAATACTTCTGCAATCACCAAGTTACCTGCTCCTCCTGCTGTTCCCAATGCTTTCACTTCATTAACCTTACACTCTAATTTTATTTTACTTTCTTTCACCATTGGAGGCTTTACCATAGTAGCCGGCTCCATGGTAAATCCAGCTTTATCAAATTCATTCACTCCTTTGGGATATTCACAACTTGACAATGACATTTGATGTACCATTGGATAGTCAACAATATTAATGACCACTTCTGGCACTTCCAGTACATTTTGTAAAGTATGCTTGGTAGTATTATCCCTCAGTTTGCGGGCCGGAGAAAATATTACAATCGGGGGATTAGAGGAAAATAAATTGAAAAAACTAAAAGGACTTAGGTTTACATTGCCTGCTTTGTCTATTGTAGAAGCAAAACAAATAGGCCTTGGGGCAATGGCATGTTGTAAATAGTTTTGTACATCGACAAGTTTGATATCTTTTAAGTTGAGTATCATAATTTAAATTTTTAACCGCTTTTAACCGCTAAGACGGGAAGGCGCTAAGGGTAGAATGCAATATAACCGCTAAGGCGCAAAGACGCTAAGGGTAGAATGCAATATAACCGCTAAGGCGCAAAGGCGCTAAGGGTAGAATGCAATATAACCGCTAAGGCGCAAAGACGCTAAGGGTAGAAATTATTTTTTACCGCTAAGGCGGGAAGGCGCTAAGATTAGAAATCATTTACAAATCGTTTTATACCATCTTTTATTAGTGGCACATGAAAGTTAACCAAAAACCCTAATTTTTTCTGAGATAGTTTTAAGTAGGAAATAAGCTGTGCAGTATAAACTGGATGCAATATATCTGCACATTTTATTTCAATTACAATTTCATTTTCCACAAGAATATCTATTGAATAATATTTACCTGTGTCATATCCCTTATAAAAAAGCTTAACCTGCACCTGATTTTGCGCGAAAATATTTCTCAATTCAAATTCTTTTAGCAAGCTATATTCATAAGCTGATTCCAATAACCCCGGGCCAAGCTCTTTATGAACATGAAAGCATGCATCTACAATTTGAGCAGCCAATTCATTATATTTTTCTCTTGTCATATTCTTAGCGCCTTTGTGTCTTCGCGGTTACTCTTCTTTGCGTCTTCCCGCCTTAGCGGTTAGTCTTTCCTCCCTCTTCTTCGCGTCTTCCCGTCTTAGCGGTTATTCTTCTTTGCGTTTTCGCGCCTTCGCGGTTACTCTTCTTTGCGTCTTCCCGCCTTCGCGGTTAGTCTTTCCTCCCTCTTCTTCGCGTCTTCCCGTCTTAGCGGTTATTCTTCTTCGCGCCTTCCCGTCTTCGCGGTTAGTCTTCCTTCACAGTTATCCTTTCTTCAACCCCAATATCGAAAAATCGCTTTCCTCTTTCACAATAGTATTAGTTAGTTTACCCAGTGCTTCAATTTCCATTTCCACCACATCTCCTTCTTGTAACCATTGTTCCTGATAATTGGGATCATTTAATTTCCCTGTACCATTCAATTCTAAAAAGCATCCTGTACCAACAGTACCACTACCAATGACATCGCCTGCGAAAATATTAGCTCCATAACTAACCCTTTCGATAATTTCAGCAAAAGTCCAATCCATGTCTGCCAGATTTCCTTCACTTACCTGATTGCCGTTGACCCAACATTTCATTGGTAAATTCCAGGCTTTACCAGTATGCCCTTCTTTACAAGGCACTTCATATTGTTCCAATTCATCGAGGGTTACCAGCATCGGACCGATGACGGTGCTAAAATCCTTTCCTTTTGCCGGACCCAGATTGAGCAGCATTTCTTCCATTTGCAAGGTTCTTGCACTCATATCATTCATAATCATCAAACCTCCAATATATTGATCTGCTGCTGCTGCTTCAATATTTCTTCCCGGTCTGCAAATAACTATGGCTGCTTCCAATTCAAAATCGAGCTTTTTGAAATGGTCGGGCATGCAGCTAATATCTCCAGGGCCCTGTATGCTATTATGGTTGGTAAAATAAAAAATCGGGTATTGGTCAAATTCGGGGATCATGTCTACTTTTCTGTTTCGGCGGGCAGCCGCTACATGTTGACGAAAAGCGTAACCATCCCTACAACTTGTAGGAAAAGGTACCGGGGCTAATAGGTTTTCGGCATCATATGGAATGGTGCTGGCCCTTTTTCCCAAACTCCCTTCTTTAATCTGTCTTTCAGCTGATAAGGCAATGGGTAACATATCATCCCAATAGTTTAAAAACATGGCCATACTGGAGGGCAATTCGTTGTTGATGGTATCAGTATCATACAGAATACCGTCAATTAGCATGGCTAATTGTTCATGTCCGTCTTTAAGATGCGTCACTAACTTCATTGTATAGGGTTGAAAGGCAAATTTAACGCAGCCAGACGCATGTAAAAAAAATCATTTACTATATTTGCCATGAAATGTCAAATACAATGGAATTCGAAAAAATATACAATAAGGGTCAGGCCAAATTGTTTAAAAGTCAATACTTGGAATACCTGACCAAAACACACCCAATGGTTATTTGGGGCATGTATGTGCCAATTATTCTGGGCATGCTCTATTATTCCATCTTTCAATTAGAAGCTAGCTTAGCGCATGCATTGTTGATATTTGTAGCAGGCATGTTTTTCTGGAGTCTTTTTGAATATTTAATGCACCGATTTGTGTTTCACTATGTAGCCAAAACGGATAAGGGAAGAAAAATAAATTACATATTACATGGTAACCACCATGAATACCCGAGAGACAAACAAAGGCTGTTTATGCCTGCTGCCCCTAGTTTAATACTAGCCAGTGCTCTTTTTTCTAGTATGTACTTAGTATTCAATTTATCTGGATTTCCTACTAATTCATTTGCCTTCTTCCCAGGATTTATGCTAGGCTATTTAATTTATGGTTCTATGCATTATGCCATTCATGCCTGGAATCCTCCCTTTAAATGGATGAAGGGACTTTGGCGCAATCATCACTTGCATCATTATAAACAAGACAAACGAGGATTTGGTGTTAGTTCTACTTTATGGGATCATGTTTTTGGAACCATGTTTGATTTAAAAAATGAGAAAGAAGACAAAGAGAAAGTAAAAGAATTGATGTACTAAAAAAATCCCCAGCAATATGCTGGGGATTTTTTTTACCATTTTTCTTCTTCCTCAAAATCATCTGTTTTCTTTGAAAATTCTTTTCTTGCTTTTATTTTTTGCAATTGCCTTTCGATAATTAAGGAGGCAATGATTTTTCCAGCGTCTTCATTTGCCAATTCCAACAAAAGCAATTTTAATTTTTGTTCGGGCACATCTATTCTATAGAGCAAAGCAACCAGTTTTTCAAAATCTTTAAGTATTAGCAGATTAACATAGTCTGCCAGCTGATTTTCTAATTCAGTCAATGAAATTTCTACCGACCAGTCTTTCGACAGTGAACGATTAAGGTCTGTTATTAATTCGTTATTGTAATCGATCATAAAGCAAATTTTTCCATGGCGCCCAAGCTAAATAATGCAAAATCATATTTCACTGGGTCTTTCGGATCCAATGTACTAAGATAATTTGTCAATGCTACCGCTGTTTGCCAATCTGTTTGCTTGCAATCTAAAATACCCAATCGGTTGGCTACTCTCGCTACATGTACATCTACCGGACAAATCAAGTCCGCGGGTTTTATGGCGTTCCAAATTCCAAAATCCACCCCAACCTTGTCTTTTCGCACCATCCATCGTAGGTACATGTTCAGCCTTTTGCAGGCCGATTTTTGTTGAGGAGAAGCAATGTGTTTTTCGGTTCTCTTTAGATGATCTTCTTTAAAAAAATATTGCTTGAAGTTATTTAACCCTTCTTCTACAGTCATCTTGTTTCTTGGGAAAAAGGCAGTCTCTAAGCTTTGAGTTTGTTGATAATGGTTTTTAAAAAATTCAATAAAAGTGAGTAAATCATCTGCATTGAAAGTTCGGTGAACAAACTTTGTAAGTCTTTTTAAATCTTGCGGGCTATGTTGTGTACAAAATACGAATGGCTGCATATCCATGAGCTGCATCAATTCCCTACTTTTATTAATGATGGTGGTCCTGTTGCCCCAAGCAAATAGGGCTGCCAATAATCCTGCAATTTCAATATCCTGTTTTCGAGAAAATAAATGAGGAATACAAATAGGATCATTGGGTATGAATGAACGTTGATTGTACATTCTTACCTTTTCATCTAAAAAACTTTTGAGGTTATGATTCACCCCGTAAAATTAATCGAACTAATTGGTTTTATCCTTTTTGAAAAGTGCCGCAATGGCAATAATCACCCATATAATATTTACCAGCATGGAGGGATATGCTCCGTGTACAAATGTATTAATCGTAAAAAAAAGCCCGCCTATTAAATTACTAATAATGTAGAGCGGTGCACTGCTTTTTAATTTGCCATTCATGTTTAGGAAATAGGCCCCGACTATTAATATAGAAGCAACCCAGCCAATGATTTCAATAAACAAATGATTCATTACCCAATGGCTTTATTCAGGTCTTCAATAAGATCATCTGCATCTTCAATTCCTACACTCAGGCGAATCAGTGAATCACTCAAACCGTTTTTGATTCTTTCTTCGCGGGGAATGCTGGCATGCGTCATAGTAGCGGGATGATTAATCAAGCTTTCTACGCCCCCTAAGCTTTCGGCCAAAGAGAATAAATGGGTAGAAGACAATACTCTTTTAGCTTCTTCAATAGATTCATTTTTTAATTCAAAACTAATCATGCCCCCAAATCCATTCATTTGTTTTTTGGCTATGGCATACCCTTTATTGTCTTCAAAACCTGGCCAATATACTTTGGCTACCTTAGGATGATTGCGGAGCCAATGAGCAATAGCTATTCCATTTTCACAATGAGCTTTCATGCGTACCCCCAGTGTTTTTATACCGCGTAAAACCAAGAAGCAATCTTGGGGACCAGGTACCGCCCCACAACTTTTTTGTATGAAATAAAGTTGTTCTCTTAAATTTTCATCGTTCATCATCAATGCCCCCTGTATCACATCGCTATGCCCACCTAGGTATTTAGTAGCTGAATGCATTACAATATCAGCACCCAAGTTGAGGGGATTTTGCAAATAAGGAGAAGCAAAAGTGTTGTCAACACATAGTAAGGCCCCAGCAGCTTTAGCAATTGTAGCCACTGCTTCAATATCTGTGATATTCATCAATGGATTGGTAGGCGTTTCTACCCAAATTAATTTGGTATGTTCATTAATCGCTGCTTGAATATTATCAGTATTGGTGGTATCTACATAATTAAATTTTATACCATAGCGTTGCCATACTTTACTAAAAAGCCGATAGCTTCCACCATACATATCGCTAGCGGCAATTACTTCATCCCCTGGGTTCAATAATTTCATAACAGCATCTGTTGCAGCTACGCCACTGCTGAATGCTAGTCCATAAGCTGCATTTTCGATAATGGCATAAGCATCTTCCAAGGCTTTACGAGTTGGATTTTGGCTACGCGCATATTCATACCCCTTGTGTTGAGCGGGTGCTGCTTGTACGTATGTGCTGGTTTGGTAAATGGGTGTCATGATGGCACCGGTACTTGGATCCGGTTCTGCTCCGGCATGTATCAGTTTTGTAGCAAGCTTCATAATCGTTCTATTGAACTGCAAAGATGCGTAAATAAATTTTTATAACGCTGAATGAAGGACCTAGTATAGATAAATGAATAGATTAGGTTAATAAAAGCGAGTTAGCATTGAAATTAAAATTGTGCATACCGCCCTATTAATTCGTATGAATCTTATAGTTTTGAGTATCAATTATGCAATTGCTGTGCCCTGAATATTTTAATTTTATTAAAGCAATGTAGCGGCAGCTGTTAGATAACGCCAATCAAAATTGTCGGCCTCATGGGCTGATTTGGGTGCGATTTTTTTATTTAACGCTGCAGGTGTCAAGATATGATGATCCACCAGCTTCCTTTTGGCTTCCTGCAAATAATCTTGTAGTGTTGCATTTTGCATCCAAGTAGCTTGCGGTGGCTCATAGCCCACTTTGTCTTTCCGCCAAACAATTGCATCAGGCAATTTTTTATCCATTAATTTTCGTAAAATCAATTTCGTATACCCTTGCCCAATTTTAAAATGCGTGGGAAGTGAAAAAAGGAAACTTACCAACTCATGAGAAAGAAAAGGAAGCCGAACCTCCCGACCATGCGCCATGCTATTTCTATCTGCATATCGCAGCATCTCCTCTAATCCATATTCCATTACATTAAAGTGAAGTATATCGTTCAATTTGGTTACTATGGGCTTGTGTATACCTTCCCATTCTCTACCCCTTAATGATTTAATAAAATCGCGGTTCAAGTAAGGATGTTGAATAGAATGCTGATATTCTCTTTTCTCTAATTGGATGGTAGCATGTGCCGGCAAAAATGCCGCAAACCAATTTTTGACACCCCAATTAATGGGGATATTATTATTACCAAAGGCTTTTTTCTCACTGACTGCTTTCGTGAATTTATTTCTACTAATTAGTTCTTGCATATACCAATGAAGGTAACGGTGATAGCCTGCCAATACTTCATCGGCACCTTGTCCATCTAATAAAACTGTAACATCCTGCTGTTTAGCTAATTCAAATACCCTGTATTGGGCATAGATACTTGATGAGGGAAATGGTTCTTCCTGGTGCCAACATAGTTTTTCAAAATCCCGGACTAATTCATCGCCAGTAGGCGTTACTTGAAAATTGGGAAATTGAAATTGGGAAACTATGGAGTTTATATAAGTCGATTCATCTTTTTCAAATCCTGGAAATACGGCTGAAAAAGTAGCCAATGGATTTTTTTGTGCAGCCAATTGTTCAACAATCGTAGCGCTATCTAATCCTCCACTTAAAGAACTGCCAATCGTAACATCTGCCCGCAATCTTTTATTAATGGAGTTTTTAAGCAAGTATTCCAATTCGGCTAATGCATCTTCTTCTGATATCTTAATTTTCTTTTCCTTATCAATATTCCAATACGGCTGTACAATAGATATTGGATTTTGAATAGTTGCTATTAAAAAATGAGCAGGAGGAAGACTATAAATTTTTTCAAAAAAAGTCATGTCTTTATCATCACAATTCTGAACATACCCTAGGCTTATATAATTAAGCAACATTTTATCATCCGTCTTTTTGGGAACACCTACTTCCCAAAGGGCTTTCATTTCGCTGGCAAAAACAAATTCCCTTGAATTTTCAAAATAATAAAATGGCTTCTCTCCAAATCGATCACGGGCGGCAAAAAGCAATTGTTCTTTTTCATCCCAGATAGCAAATGCAAACATCCCATCAAATTTTTGCAAACAATTCTGGTGATAGCAATCATATGCAGCTGCTATTACTTCTGTATCAGATGAGGTTTCGAATATATATCCCTTTTTTTTTAAATCATTTCTCAGTTCGATATAATTATATATTTCACCATTATGAACCAAGTGATAGCGATTGAGATAATGAAATGGTTGTGCTGCTTTTTCAGAACGATCAATAATTGCCAATCTTCTATGCGCGAGGCCCAATTGCCCCGATTGGTTAATCCATTGGCCCTCACCATCGGGTCCCCGATGTGCCAAAACATCGGTCATTTGTTTCAATTGAGGTATTGAAACATCTTTTTCCAAACTTAAAATACCGGCAATTCCACACATGATGTAAATATCAAAAAAAAACCGGCAAAAAGCCGGGATTATTATAAAGATTTTTAGCAAACCTTGTTATGTGCTAAAAAACAATGGGCAAACTAATTTTAACTGTATCCCATACCATGATAAGGTTGGCACCAGTAGCTGCTTTCTCAAAAACCATGGTAAATGTTTCGGCGATTTCAGATTGTTTTATTACTGGCAAATCAACTCGCAATACATCTTTTTTCTCATCATATTTAAAACTTCCCCAAGTATCTGTTTCTTTATTAAGGATGATGGTCCATTTACTTTCGCTGGGAATACAATAAAGGGTATAACGTCCCTTCTTAACTTTAGACCCGTTGATTTTTACATGTTGGTAAAATTCAATTTCTGTTGCTTCATTGGCACCTAAGCGCCAGATTTTCCCATATTCCAATAAATCGCCAAAAATAACACGGCCGTTTTTTATAGGTCTGCTGTAAATCAATCTTGCTACCAAGGGCTCTGTAGCCTTATCCTGAATTTTCAATACGGGATAACCTGATGGATAATAACTCATATCCATCGACGATTTATCAATTGCCGGTAACTTGGTTTGGCCAATAGCCAAACTTATATATAAAATACAAGTAACAAGAGTGGCAAATACTTTTTTCATATCTATTTTATTTCAAAGATAACTGAATCATCACTTCAAAAGCAAATTCATCGTATGAAAGGAATGCTTTTTCAGGGAAGGGAAAAAATCATTATAACAGGATTGAAGAGATGATTTATGTTGAAGAAATAATTCAAACGCTCTTGTAGATTCATGTAAATAGACAGCTCTGCGAACCAGTCCGCCAAAACTTTTCTCAATTCCCCATTCATGTTGATATTTGCTTAACCAGTCTTGCGATTGCAAATATGGAAATAAGCTACTGAATGCTGGTGGAAAAATGGACGAAAATTCGCTTAATTGTTGGTAGCTATTAGAGGTAAATGAAGCCAATGCAGTGGAATCTTTAAACTGCGTGATGTCATTGGCCAAAAAATAATCATATACAATATCAACAAATGCACCGGCATACAAACGATAATCTGCTTGAAAAAAAGATTTCATTTGACGGGTGGCCTCATGTGTGTCTGTAAAAGTATCGATGGCTCGGTGCAATCGAATGCCATACTGTATATTCATTGGATAATCATACTGGCGCTTACCCTTCACAAAATCGCTGATCATGTTACCAGTCAGTATAGCGGAATCATTAAACGAGAGCCAGGCATGTGCTAAATAGTTCATTATTTATATCTCCTTAATACCTTAAAGGTAACTGCTTAATGTATTCGCTTTTGTATCCAGTCTCCAATGATTTGAAGCGCATCTGTAGAAAAACTCTCTTCTAAATCTCCATACTCTTCGATACTACATTTTGTGCAATGCTGAAACAAATGATTTAAACCAGGCAACTGCTTGATGGTAATATCAGCATGTTTGTTTTTTGAAAGATTTTGTTGAATGGCTTTCAAATTATCTTTGGCAGCTACTTGTATATCCTTTTCACCATTCAAGGCTAATACGGGACATTTTACTTTAGTCAAATAATCGGAAGGGTTAATTTGAATAAAATAATTAAACCAACTGGTGCTTAATTGTTGAACAAACGTCCTTGCAAAATCAGTTCGAGATTTATCGTCTTTAATTCCAGTTGTATTAAAGACAGTAGTAGCTGAATGAGTAGCTTCCCACTGCTTTACTAACTGGATGGTTTTTTGCAATGCTAGTCCAGTATCTTTTGCTGTAGGAATAAGCGTTACAATAGAACGATACAATAAGCGATATTGAGCTAGGTCATTGGCATTTACACCCGAAGCCTTGGCCACATCTACGCTTTGTTGCTCCATCAAACTTGTAATTTTAATACCAGGCCCAGCCAATAAAACAATAAAGGCAATTGCAGGATTTTGAGCAGCTACCATGGGGGCGATGATGCCTCCTTCGCTGTGACCCAGTAAACCTATTTGCTGTGGATCGATATCTTTTCTGGACTGAAGAAAGCGAATACCTGCCTCCACATCTGCAGCAAAATCTTTGGTAGTAGAGGTATTAAAATGACCCGTTGTTTTTCCCGCACCCCTGTCATCAACTCTTAATACAGCTATTCCTTTTCGAGTAAGATAATTAGCTATTACAGCAAAGGGTTTATGACCAAAAATGGTTTCGTCTCTATCTTGTTGTCCACTCCCAGTAATCAATAAAACCACTGGATATTTTTTGCTTTTCCCAACTACTTTTTCGTTCTCTCCTGCAAAAGGCATTGTTAATGTGGCTCCAAAATGTATAGTGCCATCTGCATTTTCATAGCTGAGTTCTTCTACATCATATGGAAATGGAGGAAGCGGTGTTTGAGGCCTCTTAAATTCTTTGATAGTGACTATTTCGCTGGTCTTATTCAAATTCAATGGAAAACTGGCTGCTCCTTGGTACCAGGTTCCAATTGTACTTTTTTGATCCGTACTTAGTAAGCCAGCATATTTACCCTGTATGTTTTTTATCATAACAATAAGACTGTCAGTTTTTACAAACACAGCTGAACAAGGAATATTGTAAGCTTTTTGAGCGGGGCTGTCAAAACTGGCGGTCAATTTATCCGTGCTGTCTTTTTGAATATGAAATATAATGGGCAAGTTCGTTCCGGGAATGTTCAATTTTCCCTCCCAATTACCAATTATATTTTGACTAAAGCCTGTACAATAGAAACACAATGCTGCACTAAAGCTGATGATGCATTTCATGATTGTTTGTTTTGTTGTTTGTAAAGTTTATAGGAGAACCGAATGGGAATAATGGTCATAATAACTACTCCTATCATAAAAGCAAAGACCATAATTTTCAATGGAAGTAGCAAGGAGAATATGGCCAATATAATGCCACCCCAAAACCAAATTTTGCTTGCCAATTGATGTGTCAATCTCCAATTGTCTTCATTTTCTAATGTCCATGGCAATCGAAATCCTGCAAAATAATTTGGCTTCACGCTATGTAATAAGTTTCCGATATAGGCAAAAAGCAAACTAATACTACAAAATAAAATATTAACACCGGAGGCTGTTCCATGCAATGACCAGTAAATGACGAGTATGCCAATCACACTCATTAATAGTAGCACAACCACCGACATTTTTGCCATTAATGCAGCATTGGATGGAGCAAATTTTTTGCGAGGATCTATTTTATGAATATTTCTAAGTAGAAAATATAGGAAGATGCCTGCGATACTCAATATGATTTGTGCATACAATATCTTGCTTTTAGGGCCATAGCTATCGGGCATGCCATCAACACCAAAATGGGTAGGCACCATGGCAGGAAGATTCTTCCATACTATTGCCAAATAAAGTAAAGGAATGCCCATGAGTAAAAAGGGTAATAGCCAGTAAAAAATCTTGTACTTTTTCATAACAAATGCTTTTACTTTTTTGATTTAAATTGAACAAACCATTTAACTATTTCATCCATTACAGTTGTATTGAGCGAATAGAAAATATATTGCCCTTCCTTGACTGATTCTACCAAACCGGCTTGTTTCAATAAATCGAGATGATGGGAAATGCTAGGTTTACTAATTTGAAATTGTTCCGCTATTTCACCTGCAGTCAAATCCTTCTTCTTCAACATACTCAAAATCTCCCGTCTAGTAGTATCATTCAGTGCCTTAAAAAGAATGTTCATACAAAATGATTATATATTTAGACAAATATCTAAATACTTTTTAAATAGAGCCCTATTAATTTTAATGCCGCTCCCCTACCTTGAAGAGCGGTGCTTTTTATGGTCAAGTGGCAGGTTGCTGCTTACAGCTACAGTTGAATAAAGGAGGTATAATTTGGTGGCTTGGACTAAAAAAAACTATTTTTGCAATTCTAAAAATGAAAACATGAACCAAGGACCGATCAGTAACTTCATTGAATACCATTATCGTCATTTTAATGCTGCAGCACTTATGGATGCAGCCAAGGGCTATGTAACACACCTGGACGAAGGGGGCAAAATGATGATTACATTAGCAGGGGCTATGAGTACAGCAGAGTTGGGCTTAAGTTTAGCGGAAATGATACGGCAGGATAAAGTGGCCATCATTAGCTGTACCGGTGCAAACTTGGAAGAAGATATCATGAACCTGGTGGCACATAGCCATTATAAAAGAGTGCCAAACTATCGGGATCTTTCGCCACAAGAAGAATGGGACTTATTGGAAAATCATTACAACCGTGTAACAGATACTTGTATTCCTGAAGAAGAAGCTTTTAGAAGATTACAACAACATATTCATCAAATCTGGAAAGAGGCAGATAGCAAGGGGGAGCGTTATTTTCCGCATGAGTACATGTACAAAATGTTGTTGAGTGGTGCATTAGAACAATACTATGAAATTGACCCTAAGAATAGTTGGATGTTGGCTGCTGCACAAAAAAATATTCCCATTGTAGTTCCAGGCTGGGAAGATAGTACCATGGGAAATATTTTTGCTTCCTATATAATTAAAAATGAACTAAAGGCTACTACCATGAAATCGGGAATTGAATATATGGTTTGGCTGGCCGATTGGTATCGCAATAATTCTGCTGGTAAGGGGGTTGGATTTTTTCAAATTGGTGGTGGCATTGCTGGTGATTTTCCTATTTGCGTAGTGCCCATGATGTACCAGGATTTGGAATGGCATGATGTTCCATTCTGGAGTTATTTCTGCCAGATATCTGATTCTACTACTTCCTATGGCTCTTATAGCGGTGCTGTTCCCAATGAAAAAATAACTTGGGGCAAATTGGATATTCACACGCCTAAGTTTATTGTAGAAAGTGATGCAACCATTGTTGCACCCCTTATTTTTGCTTGGGTTTTAGGATGGTAATATTATTGAGCAAAGCGGGGATTACTGGTAAACTCAGTATCTGTAAGTGTATACAGAAAATAAACCAGGTCATTTTTTTCAGCATTTGTCAACACAATACGGTTAACTAATAATGGATCTAGCGTAGGCTGACTGGTGATTATTCCCGTGCGATAATGATCTATCACTTGGCCCAAACTGTAAATGCGGCCATCATGCATATAAGGAAAAGTCAAAGAGATGTTTCGAAGGGTGGGCACCTTAAATTTTAAAGAGTCGTTCCGATTACCGGTAATGCGCATTCTTCCCCTATCACTCAAAGAATTCAAGGCAAGTCCATTATTACGAAAACTATTATCTGTAAACAAGGGTTCTTTGTGACAAGCATCGCATTTAGCTTTGAAAATATTATATCCACTAAGTTCAACTGGAGTAAAATTATCTTCCCCTCTTTTAACTTTATCATACTTACTATTCGCAGAGATAATACTACCCATAAATTGCGCCAAGGCTTTTAACATACGTTGGCTATTAATTTCCTCATCACCGAAAGCGGCTTTGAACATTGTTTTGTATTCATTGGCTGCTTTTAATTTGTACAATACACTATCAATGGTTTCAGCCATTTCGTTGGGAGCTGTTATGGGACCCAATGGCTGTACTTCTATATGATTTACTCCCCCATCCCAATGCAATAAAGGCATCCAAGCCATATTAAATGTTACAGGAGCATTACGAAATGTAAAAGCATTGTTGAAACCATGGCTAAAATCGTGATCATAAGTAGCAAATGCAGCAAATTGTTGATGACAACTGGCGCAAGGGAAATTGCCATCTTTACTCAATCGGCCATCATAAAATAATTTTTTTCCTAACTGAAAGCCTTCTTCCGTTAATCGATTATTAGCATAAATATCTAAAGGAGGTGTTGGCCAACCTGCAGGTATTTTTAAACTTATATAAGTAGGATTAAATGTATTTACAGGCGCAGTATCCTTTTTTTTACAAGCATCCATCAGCAATAGAGAAGCCGATAAACCGAGCAGTATGAATCCGATGGTTACTTGTTTTTTCAAAGTTGCCGAATGAATTTTAATAATTAATTACATCTTTAACTTGTAGCATTTTACTGTAATTGTCCGCAATTTTTTTAGCCATTGCGCTGGGTGTGGCAATGACAGGATCGGTACTAATTCGTAAATCATTGGGATTTTGCCACCAAGTATCGATATCTGCATCTATAAAAATTTCACTGGTTTTACCTTCTCTGATATCGAGTATCTTTCCTACAGGAAGAGTTAAAGTTAGGTTTTTAAGGGCATTGTTACTACCAGAAAACCCGCCGATATGATACTCTACTTTATTATTGACTACAGTGGACTGAGGCGAATTGCCTTCCAATTTCGCCATGATATAACCGCTATTCCAAGTCCAAAACATATCATTCAGTGGATCCAATGCACCGGTTTGTGCCCCACTCACATTGCGAAGACTATCTACGCCTAACAACAATTTCAAACTACCATAGCTATCTATTTTTACAGGGAAACTAAAACTCAAAGAAGCCGGCTTTGCTTCATCTATTAAATGATAACTATTGGTTTCGGACGAAACCGCATCAATATTGCTGACAGATACATTACTGATATAATATTTGAATTTAGTGAGCACATACTGCTCTCCAAAACCATTGGTATAATTACCGGTTCCCAAAACGATTGGTATACCCTTTACTGTATTGCGAAAACTAATTTTTAGTGTCCCCGTTTTTTCAATAGGCAGCTCCACACTTTTTTGGCAACTAGTGCTGAGCATCACCAAAAATAAAATTGAAACTATCCAATAACATTTATATCGTTTCATATTACCAACTATCTTTTATTGTTTTTTTTCTATTGGCCTTTTTTTCAGCGGCTATTTTTTTCCCTTGCTTTCTTTTTGCAATGACTGCTTTAGGTATTTTAGTAGGTTTTCGTTTTTTGGGCACCAACAATGACTTGGTAACTAGAAGATTCATTTTTTGAACAACCTGCTGCTTATTGGCCAATTGAGTTCTTGCTACTTGGCTTTTTACCATTAACCTTCCTTCTGCATTTATTTTATTGGCCAGCTTTTCAATCAATAAGGATTTTTGTTCCGCAGTGACCAATGAGGAGCAAGCAATGTGCCAATATCCCTCCACCATGGTTTCTACCTTGTTTACGTTTTGCCCACCCTTACCTCCGCTGCGAGCTGTTTTGAATTTTATTTCAGCAGATATATCCATTTCTTATCAAATTTACTCATAATTCATGGTGACAAGTAGCAATTGCCTTGAAAATCAGTCAATTTTAATAGAAGAACCTGTTTATTTATGTTTATAATTTCAATAAACGCAAATTATTCTGCATTTTTGCATTTCACGAATCATCATCAATGACGGCAGGAATTTATCATTCATTAACAGAGCGTAAGCGGCAGGGGAAAAAATCTTTTGCAGTACTTATAGATCCCGACAAGGTAAATGATAGCAATATGGACCAGCTATTGAGATTGGCGGTGGAAGCAAATGTCGATTATTTTCTAGTAGGTGGTAGTCTCGTTATTAGTAATTACTTGGATGAATGTGTGCAGCTCATTAAGCGCAATTGTCAAATCCCCGTTATTCTATTTCCCGGAAGTCCTAACCAGGTTAGTAAATACGCCGATGCGCTTTTATATCTTTCATTAATCAGTGGGCGGAATCCTGAATTACTAATTGGTCAGCATGTAATCAGTGCGCCGGTAGTAAAACAAAGTGGATTAGAAATTATGAGTACCGGTTATATTGTAGTTGATGGCGGTGCTCCAACAACGGTTTCCTATATTAGTAATGCCACACCTATTCCATCTGATAAAAATGAAATTGCCATGTGTACTGCAATGGCAGGAGAAATGTTGGGCATGAAACTAATCTATATGGACAGTGGCAGTGGTGCAAAACGCCCTATCACCGAAAGTATGATTCAAAAAGTGTCACAAGTAATTGATGTGCCTCTTATCGTTGGCGGCGGCATTGTTGAACCAGAAAAAGCTTACCTCAATTGCAAGGCCGGAGCTGATGTTATTGTAGTGGGCAATGCAATTGAAAAAGATGATTCCCTAATTAAAGAAATGGCCTCTGCAGTGCATAGTGTTCCCAAACTCGTATAATTATACCCTTCTTATTTTTCTTTACTCACTCTTGTAGGCGTATCTTTTCCACTAACAATCGTTTTACTACTAATTGCAATGGCTTTAATAATTTCCGCCATATTGTTCATATCAAGCGTTTCTATTTCGTCGTCGAGTGTATGATAAAATAGTTCACTATCCATCTTAGAAGTAGAAATGGTATGTGCGGGTACACCCAATGCAGCAAGGGTGGCATTGTCGCTTCTATAAAATAAATTTTGCTTTGGATAGGGATCTGGTTCAAATTTAAATTTAGAATCTGCTAAATTAGCTTGCAATATGGTGCCCATATTGCTCTTTTCAAATCCCGTGATATAAGCACTATTGACGCCCCACTTACTTTCTGTGCCAATCATTTCAATATTGAACATGGCTACTACCTTATCTGGATTGAGTTGTTTACTAAAATAGCGACTACCATATCCTCCCATTTCCTCTGCACAGAAAGCAACAAAAATGATACTGCGTTCATTTTTTCCCTTGAGCTGACTAAAGTATTTGCTCAACATAATGACAGCGGCAGTGCCAGCAGCATCATCATTAGCGCCATTGTAAATACTATCCTGGTCTTTATTGGGTTTGCCAATACCAAGGTGATCGTAGTGGCAACTAAAAATTACATATTCATCTGGCTTCGATTTACCTGGAAGATAACCAAGCACATTTTTAAGTGGTTGTGAGTTTACCTGATTTTTAATTTGCAAATTGATAGTGGTAGGATGAAGATTTGAACTAAGGATAAAGATCTGTGAAACAGGGGAAGTAAATTTAGCATTTCCTGCAAATCTTTGTATGCCTTTAAATCTTTTGGCATGAGCGGTATCTACCAAGATTAATAAGTTTTTCTCGAGATCAAAAAGCGGGAATACTTTAGCTGAAAAATCATCCTCCTTACTAACTACTACCACCTGAAAATCGGCCAGGCTGTTGATGTTGATATTTGCTTGCGTAGTATTCGCTGCAACATTGGAAGTATTGAGCGAATCTCCATCTATCAAACCTTTTATTTCCACTGGCTTTGCTTTTACCATTGCAAACTCTTGAAAGAAGGAGTTTTGCTTGTCAAAATATTTCAATTTGGTGGTAGCAAATTCGCTGGCAATAAAGTCTGCTGCCTTATCAATACCAGCGGTGAATGTTTTGCGTCCCATCATATCATCGGAAGACAAAACCTTTTCGATGCGTTCAACTGTTGTTGCATTAATTATTTTATTTATTTGCTGCGAAAAAGAAAACAGGCTGATGCAGCCTGTTACAAGTAAAAGAGCTGTTTTTTTCATGCATTATTTTTATACAAATGAATGGTGTAGAATAGTAAAATTATTTAAAGGCTCATCATTTCTTTGAATTTAACAGCCTGCCTTCTACTTACTTCAATTTTCTCACCCCCTTTTATTTCCAACAATAAGCCTCCATTGAAATAGGGTTCTACTTTTTCAATCATACGCAAATTAACAATATGCTTTCTATTGGCACGAAAAAATACTTTTTCGTCCAGTCTTTCCTCTAAAGCGTTGAGGGATTTTAAAATGAGCGGCTTATTGCTGCCAAAAAATACTTTTGCATAATTTCCAACGCTTTCGAATAAACGCACTTCTGAAAGTTTTACAAACCAGCACCTTTCTCCATCCTTTACAAATACCTGGTCGTGTTCTTGTAGTGTGCCGCGGTGTATGGAACTGAAAGTAACAGCCTGTTCCTTTTCAACCTGTTGTAGTTTATTTAATGCATCGGCCAGTCTTTGTGGCTCAACTGGTTTCATCAAATAATCAAGGGCATTCACTTCAAAGGCCTTGAGTGCAAATTCATCATAGGCGGTAGTGAATATTACATGAGGCGCTTTATCTAATTCTGTCAACAAATCAAAGCCTGTTTTTCCGGGCATTTGAATGTCTAGAAAAATTAAATCGGGATTCAATTCTTCTATTTTACTAATTCCTTCTGCTGCATTGGCTGCCTCTCCTAAGATTTCTACTTCTGGAAAATCTTGCAACAATTTTTTGAGTTCATTGCGGGCTAATCTTTCATCATCAATAATCAAAGCTTTGGGCATATGGTATACGTTTTAACTATTTATTGGAATAATAACTTTGCTTTCAACAATGGTGTCATTCAGGTTTTTAATGTGAAAGCTTGCCTTTCCATGATAAAGCAAGTTGAGTCGGTCTTCGGTACTTTGAATACCAAAACCATCGCTATTGATGTTTCCATTCAACTGACCGGTATTTTGTACAATTAATTCATGGTGATCGCCTTTGAAGTCGGAGATGATTTTAACAAAGCCGCCGTTGATTTTCTTACTAATGCCATGCTTGATAGCATTTTCCACTAAGGTCTGTAACATCATGGGGGGTATGTGTTGGCCCAAAGTGTCTTCATCAATATTCATTTCTACTTGCAAGCGTTCTTCAAACCGCATGTGTTCCAATTCAAGGTAGTCTTTCACAATACTCAGTTCCTTTTCGAGGGTAACTGTTTCTTGTTTTTCTGCCTGCATACTACTTCGCAAAATATTACTCAACTCGGTAACGGCTTGACGTGCACGAGAAGGATTTTCGTCTACTAATGCCCGTATACTATTAAGTGAATTGAAAATAAAGTGAGGATTAATATGCGATTTAATGGTTTTTAATTCCAATTCCTTTACTGTTGATTGAAGTTTTAATTTATCCATTTGATCATTCCTACTGCGTTGCACATAATGATAAACAATATAAATCAGCAACCACAGTGCTACCAATAATAAGTTTTGATAAAGGCCCAACAATTCGGCCTTGTTTTCAAAAACCCATTTGCCACTTTTATTGCGTTGCCACCAAGTATTTTTTTTGATATCAGCAATCACTTTTAATTTAACGGAGTCGGTAACCAGCTTGCTATTCGAATAATAGGAAATATTTTCAAGCCCGGCCTTTTCTTCCATTTTCTTTGCCCTATCCAATCTTTGATTTTGCAACAGTCTTTCATGAGAATAAGGAGAATAATTATTCCATGCTTTATCGCCTCCATATAACAATATACCTGCACCTCCTACACCCACTACAAAGAGCACTAGTATATTATTAAATGCATATTTGAGCCAATTGGTTTGAATGATGACTGTTCTAAGTATATGGGTTGAAAGAATACCAATCACCAAAAAGGCGAGCAAACTTATTAAAAACTCTTTTTTTCCACCCTGTTCAACAAAGCGTTCAGAAAAAACGCCTAAATTAAAATATAGAATAAGCATCCCCCATACTCCCCAGCCCAAAAGCTGACATAACCAATATCGAATATTTATTTTAGTCATTTGCCAAATTTAGCACTCAATTTAGTGTATTTCGGAACTCATTTGATTAATGGCTAAATGCAGTGGTGAAAGGCACTTGACTGGCCATTGACACCTATCACATAGCCGCCCTTACGGTGTGTACTATTTTTCTATTAATAAGATTGAAGTATTATTAAATCTTCGGGATTATATTTACATTCCGTTTCAAACACTTGATATTCGAAACAAAAATATTTTAATCAATAGCACTATGACAGAAGTTCAAAATGAGCAATCAACTACCAACAACGGCGCTCCGCTTACCCTATTGATAGCTCTATTGGTATTGGTAATAGGAGCGGGTATTACACTTTATTTTTGGAATGCAACAGCAGCTTCACAAAAAGTTAGCTCAGCTGTAATTGACAGCCCAAGTCAAAAAACAGTCAATATGTCTAATCTCCCGCTCGGAAAATTGGATAGCGCTGGAAATTTTATATACGAATTAGGTGACAGCATTGGTATTGATTTGCCCAATAAATATGGCAATCTTAAAGTAGGCAAATACAGCACAGAAGCCAAATTGATAACTTTCCTACAAGATGGCTATGCAAAAATCGACACTATAAATGGCAATTGGTTTGAATTCAATCAGGTACGTTTTAAAACCAACAGTGCAAGCCTAGAACCTTCTAGTGCTGCTCAGTTACAAAATATCGCCATCATTTGTCAGGCATTCCCCAAGGCTATTTTTTCGATCGGCGCGTTTACCGATAATACAGGAAATGAAAACGACAACCTGAGTCTTTCGCAACAAAAAGCAAGTGCTATTCAAACCATATTGATTGAATTGGGAGCCACCCGATCCTCTATCCGTCAATCAAAAGGTTATGGCTCAGCAAACCCTGTAGGAGATAATAATACGTTGGTGGGTAGAGCACAAAATTGTCGTGTATCCATTAACGTTAAATCGAAATATGATTTGTAAGTGGAGCCCTTCTTTAAACAGAAATTATTTTTCTTTACTCCTCTGCTGAATTCGCTAATTTTACGCAATGGCCAACCCCAATCTAAATAAGGACAAAGAAATTCTCAATGCTGCGGATAAGGAATTTGAAAACAATATCCGTCCTGCCGCTATCATTGACTTCAGTGGACAAGGCCAAATTATTGAAAACATCAGCATATTCATTAAAGCAGCTAAGCTAAGAGGAGAGGCACTTGACCATATTTTATTTCATGGACCCCCTGGTTTAGGTAAAACTACTTTGAGCAGAATTGTAGCCAATGAATTAGGTGTTAACATCAAAGAAACCAGCGGTCCTGTTATTGAAAAGCCAGGTGATTTAGCAGGATTACTCACCAACCTGGAAGCCAATGATGTGTTATTTATTGATGAAATACACCGACTTAGTAATGTAGTGGAAGAATATTTATATGCTGCCATGGAAGATTACCGCATCGATATCATGATCGACAGTGGGCCCAATGCAAGAAGTGTACAACTGAATCTGAATCCCTTTACTTTGATAGGAGCTACTACTAGAAGTGGTTTATTGACAGCTCCCCTGTTGAGTAGGTTTGGCATCAAATCGAGATTAGAATATTATGATGCCATTACACTTAAAAACATCATTCTTCGTAGCGCTAAAATATTAGGCACTGCTATCACTGAAGATGCCGCCAGCGAAATTTCCGGCAGAAGCAGAGGCACTCCAAGAATTGCCAATGGCTTACTGAGAAGAGTACGTGATTTTGCACAAGTTTTGAATGACGGGGCTATTGACATTGGTATCACCCAACATGCATTGAAAGCATTGAATGTTGATGATCATGGATTAGATGAAATGGACAATCGTATTCTTTCCACTATTATTGAAAAATTCAAAGGAGGACCCGTGGGTATTACCACCATTGCTACCGCAGTGGGTGAAGAAACCGGTACTTTAGAAGAAGTATACGAGCCTTTTTTAATTCAAGAAGGATTTATCATGCGTACCCCGAGAGGAAGAGAAGCCACCGAAAAAGCCTATAGGCATTTAGGAAAAGTGCCGCACAAAGGCGGCACTCAAAATAATTTATTCAATGGTTAATTATTCGGGAACGACTAATCTGAAACCATTGCCATGAATATTCACAATCTCTATGGCGCTGTCTTCCTTTAGGTATTTGCGCAATTTGGCAATATACACATCCATGCTACGACCATTGAAATAAGTATCACTTCCCCAAATTTTCTTTAAAGCAATTTCACGGCTCAACAAATCATTCTTATACTCACTCAACATTTTTAATAGTTCGTTTTCTTTAGGGCTCAACACTACTGTTTTCCCAGCCTTGGTTAATTCACGCAAACGTGGATTAAAATGATAAGAACCTAAATCAAATTCAGCATTATTCTCCTCGCGATGTTGCTCTTCATTGCGTTTTAAAATGGCTTTGATTTTATGCAGCAATACTTCGCTATCAAAAGGCTTTGTAATATAATCATCCGCGCCCAATTTATACCCTTGTATAATATCGTCTTTCATGGTTTTGGCACTCAGAAAAAACAAAGGCACATCCGGATTCACATCCCTGATTTCTTCAGCAAGGGTAAAGCCATCCATATGTGGCATCATTACATCAAGGAGGCAGATATCAAATTTTTCTCTTTGAAAGGCAGCCAATCCTAAACGCCCATCCCTTTCAAGGATTACATCGTAATCGTTTAATTCCAGGTAATTTTTTAATACACTTCCTAGATTGGTGTCGTCTTCACAAAGGAGTATTTTGGGTTTTGCTGCTTCCATAATTTATTTATTTATAGCAAATAACATTAATTCAATTTTTACTTAGCGAATATAGTGCCTAATTTTTTGTTAAAGGTAATTTTACAATTTTCTTTACACTTGAAAGCCAGGTGGCATTACACAAAAAACTATAAGACGATTAATTTCGAATAAACTTTTTATCCGTTAGCGATTGCAAGAATGCTAACAGGTCTTTTTTTTCATCGTTGGTAAGTCCAAGTGGTTGCTTAAATGTTTCATCCCTATTAATGGCATTGGGAACTTTCAATTTTGGATTATCATAATAGTCTATTACTTCTTCTAATGTCTTAAACATACCATTGTGCATATAGGGAGCCGTAACAGCTACATTGCGAAGTCCTGGTGTCTTGAATTTGCCCTTATCTGATTCTTTCTTGGTGATATTATAAAGTCCTGCGTCATTCAAATCCTGCGCATTATAGAGTCCTATATTTTTAAACTCATCCATGGTAAAATCTTCCATCCGATGGCAATCAAAACATTTTGCTTTGTCGCCCACAAATAATACTCTTCCTCTTTCCTCAGCAGGAGAAAATTCTTTGATATCGTTGCTCCAGTCATCGAATCTACTATCCACTGTTTCCAATGTTTTTTCATAAGCCGCCAGTGCTGAAGCCAAAGAAGCAGCAGAAGGCGCTTCGCCAAATATTCTATTAAACAATGCACGGTAGGTTTTAGATGCCTTTAATCTTTGAACCGCTTCTTCAATAGGCAAGGCCATTTCGTCTGGGTTTTTGATTGGCATCAGTGCCTGTTCCTCCAAAGAAGCAGCCCTGCCATCCCAAAAATAATAGGGTCTATTTTTCATATTCAAAACGGAAGGTGTATTACGACCAGTTAGTTTATTACCTACTCCCTTGCTAAATGCCAATGTATCAGCAAATGCATAAGCAGGTATATGGCAACTAGCGCAACTTAATGTGGAGTCTTTGGATAGTATTTTTTCATTAAATAATTGCTCCCCCAGGGCTGCTTTGGTTTTAATGGTAGGAAGCGGTGGACTAGAGAGCATAAATGCCGAAAATAGGATGATCGACAATATCAATAATATCGTAGAGTGGATTTTCATGCTATAAAATTAACCCAATTACTGACATAAAAATTGCCCACTACCCGCAGACATTGCATAATTTAGAATTTTAGAAGCAAACTTAAGTAGTAAATAATTGGGTCAATGAGAATAAAGTGATTTTTGATAAATGGTAGCAGTATTGCTATATTAAAATATCAACCTGCATTCGTAACTTTCAGCAAATTTTACTTCCATGCCTACAAAAGAAGCATTTGTTCAAGCCATTCAAGTGGGTTATACTTTTAAAGGAGAATCCGTGCCCCTTGGTGTAGCTATGTTGGACGGCAATATTGTATCAGAAGCCCCCATTCACTTACCACTCAAAACCATGAATCGGCATGGATTAATTGCTGGCGCTACTGGTACAGGCAAAACCAAGACCCTACAAATGATTAGCGAGTGGCTAAGCGATAATAGTGTACCTGTATTGCTGATGGATATTAAAGGCGATTTAAGTGGCATTGCAGCAATAGGCACCATCAATGAAAAAGTGACCGAACGCTACCAGAAACTGGCCATGGAATACAAACCCTCCCTTTTTTCAACTGAATTGATGACGCTTACCGGAGAAAAGGGTATTCATTTACGCGCTACCGTTAGTGAATTCGGGCCGGTATTGTTAAGCAAAATTTTAGGGCTGAATGATACACAGGGTGGTGTAGTAGCACTGCTATTTAAATATTGCGACGATAGTCAATTACCCCTATTAGATCTCAAAGATTTTATAAAAGTATTGCAATTCATAGGGGATGAAGGTAAGGTGGAAATTGAAAAATTATATGGTAAAATTTCTACCACCACCACCGGCACCATTCTGAGAAAAGTAATTGAACTTCAACAGCAAGGTGCAGATATATTCTTTGGTGAAAAAAGTTTTGAAGTAGATGACCTGATGCGTATGGATGATCAAGGCAGGGGGATGATCAATGTATTGCGGGTTACAGATTTACAGGACAGGCCAAAACTTTTTAGCACTTTTATGTTACAACTATTGGCTGAATTATATGCTAGTTGCCCCGAAGAAGGAGACGTAGACAAACCCAAACTAGTATTATTCATCGATGAAGCACATTTAATTTTTGAAGAAGCGAGTGATGCCTTGCTACAACAAATTGAAACCATTGTAAAATTGATTCGTTCCAAGGGAATTGGGGTGTTTTTCTGCACTCAAAATCCAATGGACATACCTGCAGGTGTACTGGCCCAATTAGGATTAAAGATTCAACATGCACTTCGTGCCTTTACTGCAGCAGATAGAAAATCTATCCGGCAAACAAGTGAAAACTATCCAGAGACTGATTTTTACAAAACGGAAGACCTGATTACCCAATTAGGCATTGGAGAGGCCTTGGTGACCCTTCTAAATGAAAAAGGCATTCCTACTCCTTTGGCACATGTAATGCTATGCTCACCCAGGAGCCGAATGGATATTTTAACGGATGATGAAATCAATGCCATCACCACAAAATCTAAACTAGTAGCAAAATACAATCAACCAGTAGATAGCGAAAGCGCCTATGAAATATTAACAGAAAAACTCAAAGAGGCTGCAGAAAAAAATCAGGTTACTCCACTAGAGGACATCAAAGTGCCCAAACCTAAAAAAGAAGAAAAATCAACGCTGGAAAAAGTGGCTAATAATACGGTCGTAAAAAGCATGGTACGTACAGCTGGCAATACCATTGTACGTTCTTTATTGGGTGCACTAGGGCTGGGTGGACGAAGCAGAAAAAAATCCAGCGGCTGGTTTTAATTAATTTTCTCTTCCCAGTTGGATAAAAGATACGAACATCATTTCTTATGTAACTTTGCGCATGTTTCGAAAACTATTCCTCCATCGCTTTGGTCCCTTGGCAGTGCTATCCCTTTTGGTTTGCGGGATCAGCTTTATCACCAGATTTGTTTTGTTTATTAAAAGTTGGAATAACCTGGAATTAAATCCACTTCATTTTATCGGCATCTTTCTAGTGGGTTTATTCTATGACCTGGTAATTTGGGGCTTTTTTGCCATTCCTGTTGCTATGTATTGCTGGCTTATGAAAGATAGTTGGTATCAAAAAAAATGGAATAGAATTCCCCTGTACATTTTATTTTTTATCATTATCCTGATTTTAGTTTTCAACGCCGGTGGCGAAATAGTTTTTTGGGACGAGTTCAGTGTTCGCTATAATTTTATTGCAGTTGATTATCTGGTATACACAACCGAAGTATTGGAAAATATCTGGCAGTCGTATAATATTCCTGTAATTGGCAGCGCTGTTTTACTCTTCACGATTGTATTATTGTTGATGGCTGGCAAAAAACTTCAACCCTCTCAAACTGTTTCTATGCGGTTTGGGAAACGATCGATCTTCTTTGTACTTTTTTTAATGCTTCCTCTTGCTGGATATTTTCTTGTTAACAATAGGATTAAAAACATCAGTAATAACCGGTATGTAAATGAATTAAGCGGAGCGGGTATGTATGAATTTGGGGCTGCTTTTTGGAATAACGAGATTGATTATGCGCAATTTTACGCAGTACAAAATGATACGGCCAATTTTACTTTGCTGAAGCAATTATTACAAACTAATCATACCACATTCAGTAATCATCCCTTGAGTATAGAAAGGACCATCCGCACCGATAGCCCAGCGCATAAATGGAATATTGTTTTGATAAGTGTGGAAAGTTTGAGTGGGGACTATTTGGCTTATTTTGGAAATAAAGAAAACATCACACCTGGTTTAGATTCTCTTATACCGCACAGTTTGTTTTTTAAAAACTTTTATGCTACGGGTACTAGAACAGTGAGAGGATTAGAAGCTTTATCGCTATCCATTCCACCTACACCTGGGCAGTCGATTGTACGCAGGCCCAATAATGAAGACCTGTTTAGCATGGGCTCGGTTTTACAATCGAAAGGATACGAAACCAATTATATTTATGGTGGTAATAGCTTCTTCGATAATATGGGTTATTTTTTTAGCCACAATGGATACACTGTATTAGATAAAAGAGATATCCCGGAGTCACTGGTTCAACATACCACTGCATGGGGCATTGATGATGAAGCCGCCTTTCAATATACCCTTCAACAATGCGATAAAAGCTTTCAGGCTAATAAATTATTTTTTAACCATGTTATGACGGTAAGTAATCACCGACCCTATACTTATCCAGTAGGTAAAATTGATATAGCCCCTAGTACACAATCCATTGCAGGGGGTGTTAAATATACCGACTACGCCATTACCAAATTTATTAATGAGGCGAGTAAGAAACCATGGTTCAATCAAACTGTTTTTGTAATTGTAGCAGACCATTGCGCTAAAAGTGCAGGCAAAACAGATTTACCCGTGAATCGCTACCATATTCCTTGCTGGATTTATGCGCCCCAATTAATCCCTGCCAAAATAGAAGAAAGTTTAACCAGCCAAATTGATTTGGCCCCCACTGTTTTAGGCTTACTGAATTTATCCTATACCAGTCGCTTTTTAGGATATGATATTTATCAAACGGCCCCCGAAAACCGACGATTGTTTATTAGTACCTACCAAGACATGGGTTATATTAAAAGCGACACCTTGGTTATTTTATCGCCACAGCAGAAAATAGCTACCTACAAAATCCATTTTGACATCGGATCGGCGGAAAAAATAGCCGAAAATAAAACCCTCAGCAAGGAAGCAATTGCCTGGTATCAGGGAGCTAGTTGGTTATTCAAAAACAATGGATATAAATATTCCGAAAAATAAGGGTTAATTTATAAACAATTGATATATAATTATTTATAATGCTTTTTTGTTTTCCTCCAATTGCTGGAATGCTAAAAATATGTACAAAAAAACTTGGTAATTGATAAATTCCTATTACCTTTACATCGGTTTTTCATAGGATATTGGATTTTAAAGCGGGACTAGATTTCTATCTTGGTCCCTTTTTTATTTTTATACCTTCCTTGTCAATTGGTTAGTGTTAAAACATTGATTTTAGGTAAACTTTATTTCTCCCTTTTTTGTAGCACTTATTCTTTGCTCTGCTTGCAGGAAGTCCAGTAGTTTCCATATTTTTTCTTTCCGAATGCCGGGCAGTTTTTCCAGAATCGAACCAACTGTTATTGGCTGATTATCTGCCATTTTTTTAATTTGATCATACAGGGCTTCAAATTCAACTTTGCTGAACGTCCATTCTTTGTTTCCAATGCATTGATCACAAATTCCACAAGCAGTTACTGTTTGGTCGCCAAAATATTGTGCTATCAGTTCGCTTCTGCATTGCCGATCCGCTTGCACATACTGCAACATTGCATCCACTCTTTCTTGGTATTTTTCTTTTCTTTTTAAATAGGCTGCTGTATCCATCTGAAAACTATCGGCATACATTCGATGCAGCAAAAGATACAGTTGTGGACTTTCCTTTTGTGGTAAATACTGAATAATCTGATATTGATGCAATTGTTGTAACTGCTGTTTAACCAGCGCGGCTGGCAGATGGATAAATTTTGCAATGGCTGCTTCGATAATATTGACTGGAAAATCGAATACCCCTTCATACATTCTCAGTAGTCCTTGCACCAATTCAGTCAAGCTAGGATGTGTATTTTCAAAATCTCTCAATTCATCTTTAGAGGTAGTAAAGACCAAGGTGGATGGTTTAAAAAAAACTTCATTATACATAAATATCCCTTCTTGCTCCAGTGCTTTTAGTGCATAGGTAACAGTTAGTATATTCAACTGAAAGGTTTTTGCAAAATGGCCAATTTCAAAATCATACGTTTGGCCTTGGCCATGACCAGCTGGAATCTGCAATTGATTCATGATGGCCACATACACTTTTTTTATTTCTTCGGCAGAAGGAAAACGGATATCTACTTGCCCTTTTAATTCCTCCAACTCACGATGGCTATACAATAAAACGGCATAGGCTTTTTGCTCATCTCTGCCAGCACGTCCTGCTTCCTGATAATAATTTTCCAAACTATCCGGCACATCATAATGCACCACTGTTCTAACATCTGGCTTATCTATACCCATACCGAAAGCATTGGTACAAACCATCACGCGGGTTGTATTTTGAATCCAATTGTTTTGTTTGGTATTTCGCAGTTCATTACTCAGCCCTGCATGATAAAAATCTGCAACAATTCCATTTCGGTTAAGCATATCCGATACTTCTTTGCTGTGTTTTCGGCTCTTACAATAAACAATGGCCGTACCCTGAACCCCCTTTAGAATATCCAACAGTTTGTTTTGCTTAGAGGGCTCCATGAATACACTATACGACAAATTGGGTCGTGCAAATGATTTCCGAAATTGCCGGGCATCTTTTTTAAAGAGCAATTGCGCACAAATATCTGCTTGTACAGGAGGCGTAGCGGAGGCTGTTAATGCCAAAATAGGAACTTCGGGTAACCATTCACGTAAAGCAGCAATGCGTCGGTAAGGTGGTCGAAAATCGTACCCCCATTGTGAAATGCAATGAGCCTCATCTACCGCAATCAAGGCAATGGGAAGGGAAGCCAAATAATCTTTGAACAAATTTGTTTCCAATCTTTCGGGTGAAAGATAAAGAAACTTACATCCGCCATGAACAGCCTCTTGCAATGTTTTTTTAACCTCGTGAAAGCCCATGCCCGAATAAATGGAAAGTGCTGGAATACCACGAGCAGTCAGGTGTTCCACTTGATCTTTCATTAAAGCAATCAATGGACTTATGACTAGGCAAATACCCTCCATGGCCATTGCAGGCACCTGGTAACAAATGGATTTTCCGCCACCAGTTGGCAATAAGGCCAATGTGTCTTTTCCTTCCAGTACAGACAGAATAATATCTTCCTGCATAGAACGAAAAGTATCAAAGCCCCAATATTGTTTTAATATGGAATGTATATCCTGCAATAGAAAATGATAAGTGATGAAGTTATAAAACCTTTTTAACAAAAAGCCTTACAGAATTGGCCGCCAACACCACATCGCTTAATCCCATTGACAAAGCACTGAAGGTAGGTGTAAGCAGCCCCATCGCAGCAACGGGTATTGCAACGATATTATAAAGGAAGGCCCAAAATAGGTTTTGTTTGATGGTTATATTGGTATGCTTACCTAATCCAAGTGCCAAAGGCAACTGCTTAATCCCGTGATTCATCAAAATTACATCTGCACTTTGCAGGGCAATTTGTGAGGCTTCGCTCAGTGATACTCCCAATGTAGCTTTGGCCAAGGCGGGTGCGTCATTAATTCCATCGCCAATCATTGCGGTTGGTAATTGTGCGTTGTAAGCGGTAATTTTTTCCACCTTTTGAGCCGGCGACTGTTCTGCAATTACTTCCTCAATTCCCAATATTTGCGCTACTTTTTCGCAGTTGTCTTTTTTATCCCCGCTCAACAAAATAGTTTTAATACCCCGGTGATGCAACCAGTCAATCACTTCTTTTGCTTCCATCCTAATGGCATCTTCTACATCTATCCAACCCAACAGTACTTCATTTTTACTAATATATACATTGTGCTCCCCAGTGCTGGCTCCCGTTGTTTTGAAGGAACCGGCCATAAACACATCCCCTGTGGCACTCGTAGCCTTGATACCCAATCCCTTTATTTCCTCTACCTGTTTCCACTTAATTTCGGGTCCAGCTTTAAAAGCCGCTGCGATACATTTAGCAATTGGATGCCCCGAATATTTTTCTAAAGAAAATGCAATTTGCTTGAATTCATTTTCGTCTATACTTGACTGATATGCAGCAATCGAAAATTGTCCGGTTGTTAAAGTACCTGTTTTATCAAAAACCACTTGACGAATACTGGTAAATGCTTCTAAACTAGTAGCGTTTCTGAATAAAATTCCATTACGGGCAGCACGACCCATTCCTACTGCAATAGCTGCAGGCGTAGCCAAACCCATTGCACAAGGACAACTAATCACCAGCACAGCAATACTTCGTAATAAACTTTGCGTGAACGAAATATGAAAAGCATAAAAATTGATGAGTAAAGTGAGCAGTGCAATGCCTATCACTACCGGAACAAAAACAGCACTGATGCGATCGGCCAGTTTTTGCATGGGTGGCTTTTCACCCTGTGCCTGTTTGACCATTTGCAGAATGCCCGATAAAACAGTATCCCTTCCTGTTGCAGTAACCTGCGCCTTTATAGTGCCCGCTGCCAATACACTTCCACCAATTAGAAAATCTTTTTTCCCTTTTACAAGCGGAATGCTTTCACCAGTGATGATCGCTTCATTAACAGTACAATCGCCCCAAAGAATTTTACAATCCATTGGAACCTGCTCTCCAGTTTTAATCAATATCAGATCGCCCGGCTTTAACTGCGTATTTTCTATTGACAAAATAACTTCCTTGTGTTCGTCATCAAAGGCAATCATATTAGCCATTACCCGTTGAGATTTGGCCAAGGCATTGACTGCTCTTTGAGTTGATTGAATAGAAGCATCTTCTAAATAATTCCCTAAAAAAACCAGTGTTATGATTGAAGCGGCTGTTTCAAAAAACAGGTAGCCTGCACCCAATCCACCCAAATAACCAGCAAGACTATAAACAAAAGCTGCCGAAGCTCCCAATGCCACTAAAACATTCATATTCGGCATTCCATTCATCAAACTCTTGATGGCAGATCTGCCAAAATAATACATCCCAAGGATGAATACAGGTAAACAAATTAATAACTGAAGCAAGGGATTCATCAACCAATGAATATGTACCCATCGATCGAGCATGTGCAACATAAGTACCGCCGAAAAAGGCAGACAAAATAGAAAGCGTTGCTTATTATTAGATAGCCATGCTCTTTTACGCGGTAGCAATGTACCTTCTTCCTCTACTGCATAACCCAATTGCTCAATGCCTGATTTTAACTTATCTATCGAAATGCCTGAGCTATTTTTAAAACTAACATCCCCATCAATAGGATTTACCTTCACTTCCTCCAATCCTTCTTTTTGCAGGTATTTGGAAACCGTGAGCGCACAATTACTACAGGTCATGCCTGTTACTTTTAATCCTGTTTTTTTTGTTGCTGATTCCATCTGCTTGTTAGAGAAGGGCAAAGGTACCCTTGAATTATTTTTCTTTCTTACCATAAATGGAAAATATCTTTGCAACATGGAGGTAAATTTTACATTAGCAACAATACCCCTCGCTGCCAGCGAGTTATTGGCAGTAATGGGGAATCGCCGTGTATTGGCGTTTCAAGGAGAAATGGGAGCTGGCAAAACAACTTTTATTCATGCCCTATGTACTGCATTGGGCGTTGTAGATGCCATCAGTAGTCCCACCTATTCTATCATCAATGAATACAGGACCCTTGAGCAAGCAACCATTTATCACATCGATCTCTATCGTTTAAAAGACGAGGGAGAAGCCATACAGGCTGGTGTGGAAGAATGTTTATATAGTGGCCAATATTGTTTTGTGGAATGGCCTAACATTGCCCCCAATATATTTCCAGAAAACACCTTACAGCTATCTATCGAAGCAATTGATGCAAATACTCGAAAGCTGAAAATAAATTTGTAATTTGTATGCTTTAATGCTTTCTGAATTATGGCCAGTACCAAACCCTTTGTATCCCCTTCTTTCAGTTATGAAACAATGGAAGAAACCCTTGATGTAAAACCAAAGGGTGAAATTTTATATATTGGTATCCCCAAAGAAAATTCATTCAATGAAAATCGCATTGCATTAACTCCCGAAGCAGTGAGTGTACTCGTTGCCAATGGTCATCGTGTAATCATTGAAACCAAAGCGGGACTTGGTGCCAGTTACAGTGATAATGATTATAGTGAAGCGGGTGCCACCATTGCTTTGCATAAAAAAGAAGTGTTTGAATGCGCTATTTTAGTAAAAAGTGCCCCTGTTAGTGAGGAAGAAGTAGGCTTGCTTAAACCGAATCAATACATCATTTCTCCCATACACTTGGCCGTTATGAAACGGGAGATATTGCAGAAAATGATGGAGAAAAAAATTACGGCCCTCAGTTTTGAAAACCTCAAAGACGATAGTGGTCATAATCCCATTGTAAGAAGCATGAGTGAAATAGCTGGCAGTGCCGTGATGCTCATTGCCGGACAATACCTCAATAATGCCAATAATGGCAAGGGGGTATTGGTAGGAGGTATTAGTGGTATTCCCCCTACCAAAGTAGTCATTATCGGTGCGGGTATTGTTGGTGAGTACGCTGCTAGAACTGCATTGGCCATGGGTGCTAGTGTAAAAATTTTCGACAACAGTATTTATCGCTTAAAAAGACTACAGAATAATATTGGTGCTCGTATGTGGACTTCTGTAATAGAACCTAAAATATTGGCGAAGCAATTAAAAACCTGCGATGTAGCAGTGGGTGCTTTAAGTGGAGATGGTGGACGTACACCCGTTGTAGTGTCAGATGAAATGGTTAGTAATATGCGACCAGGTACCGTTATTGTAGATGTAAGCATTGACCATGGTGGTTGTTTTGAAACCAGCGAAGTAACTTCACACGAAAACCCTGTTTTCAAAAAATATGATGTAATACATTATTGCGTACCCAATATCCCAAGTGGTTTTGCACGCACCGCATCTCAAGCTATTAGCAATGTATTAATGCCTTTAATGCTCGAAACAGGAGAAGGGGGTGGCATTGATCAAGTTGTGTGGTATAAAATAAATATTAGAAGCGGCATTTACTTATTCAAAGGAAGTTTGACTAATTTCTATTTAAGCGAAAGGTTTGATTTAAAATATACTGATCTTAATTTGCTGATTGCTTCCAAAAGATAATGCCAACAACGCATGGCTTATTTCTCCCATTTTATTGAAAAGTTCCGACGCATCACCTATTCAGGTAGGTATTTACCTGAAATTGACGGCCTACGATTTATTGCTATTTGCTGGGTTGTATGCTTGGCACATTTAGGCACCTATATTGCCGATGCAGTTTTACAATTAAACAATCAATCTTCCTATATCCATCAATTTTTATTGGAAGGTACTGCGGGCGTATCATTTTTTTTTATCATCAGCGGATTTATTTTATCACTTCCCTTTGCCGAAAATAAATTATCCAAGGGTCAGCCCGTCTCTTTAAAAAAATATTTTCTTAGGAGGGTCACGAGGCTCGAGCCCACCTATATCATCACATTGCTGTTGTATTTTTTGCTCCGTGTTTTTGTATTTCAGTACGAAACTTTTGGGGAATTATTACCCCATTTAGGCGCTTCCTTATTATACCTTCATAATATAATTTACAATAGTCATTCCACTATTAATGGTGTGGCTTGGAGTTTGGAAGTAGAAATTCAGTTTTATTTACTCATGCCAATACTGGCTTATCTCTATTTGATCAAAAACACTTCACTTCGACGAATCATTTTATTGGTACTGATTATTGCAGGCATGTTTTATTCCTATGCACAGCAATACCACATAGCCCATTTTGGCAATAAGGCCTGCTATTTTTTTGGCGGGATGTTGCTCGCTGATTTATATGTGTTAGACAAAAAAAATTATCAGCAAAGAATAATCAGTTTTTTGGGTTTGGGATTATTAATAGCAGCTATGTTTATCCCCGGATATTATGCATCTGTATATTGGAGTTTAGCAAAACTAGCTTGCCTATTAATTTTTTGCTGGCTGGCACTAAACAGTAGTGCATTAAAAAAAATATTGAGCTTTGCCCCCATTGCCATTATCGGTGGCATGTGTTATACTATTTACCTTTTGCATGTAGGCGTATTAGGTGTTTTGCGGCATCAATTTGCGCAGCTCGTTTTTAGTAACCATACTTGGATAAATGTAAGCATACATGTTATTGCAGCACTAGCTGCCATCTTAGTAATAAGTGGCGTATTTTTTTTATTGGTAGAAAAACCTACCATGAAAAGAGACTGGTATAAATTTAATTGTAAAAAGAAGGAAGCCTGATTACTTATACTGCGCAATATCAATTACTTCACTACAAAAATTATATTCTTGCGGATCATTGCTACTTACAATTACTAGTTTCCCTTTTGTGAAATTGTTTACTAGTTGATGATACAATGCACAACCTTCCTGATCGAGATTGGTAGTAGGTTCATCTAAAAACAAAACGGGCGTATCGCTTAAAAAAGCCTGTGCCAATTTTAATCGCTGCTTCATACCGCTACTGAAATAGCGAATTTGCTTATTCGTTGCCTTGCTCAGGCCAACAATTGAAAGTATTTCATCAATAGGTAAAACCAGTTTTTTGAACTTGGAGTGAAAATCGAGCATTTCTTTTGCAGTCATTTCTTCAATCAATTCAAGATAAGGAGCAGCAATGGCGATATGTTCAAATACGCTCGTTTCATCCATCAATTTTCCGGCAATGCTATAGTCAATTTTTCCTTCTGTATAGGTAACGGCACCCGAAATAACTTGTAGCAAGGTGGATTTACCCGAGCCGTTAGGACCAGTAATAGCATAATACTTACCCGCTGAAAAAGTGGCAGAAAGGTGGCGGAATATCCACTCCCGATTATACCTTTTACCTACCTGATTGACTAGAATATCCATATTTTGAAGAAAGCTGATGCGAAGTAACGCAAAGTTTTTCATTGAACATCAGGTAAATAGAAAGAGTCAGAATCTAGTCTCAGACTACAAAAAATAAAATATCTTTGCCCGTCGTTAAAATTGACCAATGGATAAAAATTTCAACCCAGACAAACAACATACTTTATCAGATACGGTAAGCATTTCGGGAACAGGACTACATACTGGTGTAAATGTAGACATGAAGCTAAAGCCGGCCAATCCCGGATTTGGATACCAGTTTCAACGTATTGACCTTCCAGGAATGCCCGTTATTAAGGCAGATTGCGACTTGGTTACTGATACCTCTAGGGGAACCACACTAGAAATGGGGGATGCTAAAGTGAGCACAGTAGAACATATTTTAGCTGCCCTAGTTGGAATGGGCATCGACAATTGCCTGATTGAAATCAATGGGCCCGAAATTCCCATTATTGATGGAAGTAGCGAGCCTTTTGTAAAAATTATTGAAGAAACGGGCGTATTAGAACAAGATGCTGCCAAAGCATGGTATACCATCGATACCAATATTTCTTTTTATGATGATGTAAAAAGAGTAGAAATGACTGCCCTTCCTGCTACTAATTATCAGATAACCACCTTAATTGATTTTAATAGTCCGGTATTGGGCACTCAACATGCTGGGTTGAAGGCAATGGTTGATTTTAAGCAAGAAATTGCCCCCTGTCGCACTTTTTGTTTTTTGCATGAATTAGAAATGTTACTAGACAATAATTTAGTGAAAGGGGGTGATATCAATAATGCCATTGTGGTAGTAGACAAACCTGTTACAGATGAAGAAATGGGTCGATTGGCAAAGGCTTTTGGCAGGGATAAAGTAGAAGTGAAAAGCGAAGGCTATTTAAATAATCTAGAACTGAGATTCCCCAATGAACCTGCCCGACATAAATTATTGGATGTTATTGGTGATTTAGCCTTGATTGGATATCCTATCAAAGGTCATGTCATCGCGAACAGGCCCGGGCATAGTAGCAATGTAGAGTTTGCTAAAATAATCAAACAATACATCAAGAAAAACAAACACCTTAAGGATATTCCGGTATACGACCCCAATCAACCTCCAGTATATTCTCAGCAACAAATAGAGCGAACTTTACCACATCGTTTCCCTTTTTTATTAGTAGATAAAATTATTGAATTGTCTGATACCCGCATTGTAGGTATTAAAAATGTCACTTTCAATGAGTATTTTTTTCAGGGTCATTTCCCTGGAAATCCAGTAATGCCCGGTGTTTTACAAGTGGAAGCCTTAGCACAAACAGGAGGTATTTTATGTATCAACGCTATGCCAGAAGGTCAATATGATACTTATTTTATCAAAATTGACAATTGTAAATTCAAACAAAAAGTGGTGCCCGGTGATACGATGTTATTAAAAATGGAATTGATTGAACCCATTCGTCGTGGAATTTGTGTCATGCGCGGCACGGTTTATGTAGGCAACAAGGTTTGTACAGAAGGTGAGTTTACAGCTCAACTGGTAAAAAGAAATTAATATTAATTAACTCAACGAATGATACATCCGCACACATATATACACCCCAATGCTAAATTGGCGACAAATGTAAAAATTGATCCTTTCAGTGTGATTCATCAAAATGTGGAGATTGGTGAAGGTACCTGGATAGGAAGCAATGTTACGATTATGGAAGGAGCGAGAATTGGTAAAAACTGTCGCATTTTTCCAGGTGCAGTTATTTCAGCTATTCCACAAGACCTAAAATTTGATGGAGAGCAAACCACCGTTGAAATTGGAGACAATGTAACCATCCGTGAATTTGTTACGGTTAACCGGGGCAGTAAAGATAAATGGACTACCAAGGTGGGTAATAATTGCTTAATCATGGCGTATAGCCATATTGCACATGACTGTATTGTAGGCAATAATTGTATCATGAGCAATAACACTCAAATGGCAGGACATGTAACCTTGGGTGATAATTCCATTCTCGCGGGTATGTGCGCCATTCATCAGTTTGTACAAATAGGACAACATGCATTTGTTGCTGGAGGTTCGTTGGTAAGCAAGGATGTACCGCCCTATATCAAAGCGGGTCGCACTCCATTAAGTTATGCTGGCGTTAATTCTGTTGGCTTAAAAAGAAGAGGATTTTCATTGGACCGAATCAATCAGATCTTAGATATCTATCGCATTATTTATAATAAGGGGATGAACACATCGCAAGCATTGAATTATATTGAAGAAGAAATAACGGCAACCGATGAGCGCGATGAAATTGTTACTTTTATCAGAGAGAGTGGCAGAGGAATTATTAAGCGATTTACGAAGGGAAGCATGGACGATGAATAATACCTTCACCGTAATACCTATTTGAAAGCTCCTTTGGAGCTTTTTATTTTTGCCTCCGTCAAACAGTTAGTATGATGCTATTTATCAGAACCAATTCAGCCCATATAGACTTTGGGGCATTGGTTGCCAAATTAGATGATGATTTAAAAATCAGGGATGGAGAAGACCATGCATTTTATGCTCAATTCAATAAAACTGCCAGCTTGCAACAAGTGGTCATAGCGTATGAAAACGAGAAAGCCATTGGATGTGGCGCACTCAGACCTTATGCTCCAGGTAGCATTGAAATCAAAAGAATGTATGTAGCGCCTGAAAAAAGAAAAAAGGGAATAGCAACGGGCATTTTAAAAGAACTAGAAAAATGGGCGAAGGAATTAAATTATCATCAATGCATTTTAGAAACAGGCAAAAATCAACCGGAGGCCATTGCCCTATACTTTAAAAACAATTATCAGATCGTTCCCAATTTTGGACAATATACAAAGTCAGACAACAGCCTGTGTTTTGAGAAAACACTAGGATGATTCGACCAGTTGTTATAAATATATATTATATATTTGTTCTACTTCGATTTCTGTTAACAATCATTTATCCTAAGAATTTCTACTGCTATCACACCTATTGACTTTTTACGATTTCTTTATTTTTTTCATTGAT
>Ga0194063_10000147_pt1 | contig 48909 bp, 42 predicted proteins | sample SepL3720m_MetaG_FD_155459 | JGI IMG/M metagenome (GOLD analysis project Ga0194063, IMG submission 155459) | Anoxic zone freshwater microbial communities from boreal shield lake in IISD Experimental Lakes Area, Ontario, Canada - Sep2016-L373-20m | ecosystem: Environmental > Aquatic > Freshwater...
GACCTGGTGGCAGGAACCATGCGCCCCGAAAAGTTGGGGTCAGAGCCCAATTTCGTTCACCGTCATATGTATTGCCTGCATCGTAGTCCTGAATTGGGATCTGACCCCAACTTTTCGGGGCGCATGGTTCCTGCCACCAGGTCGAAGCGGAACAGGCGGCACTCGATCGGGCCGTTCCACAGCGGCACACGGCGTGATTCCTTCAGGCGCATCTTGCCAGGCAGTTTGAGGTCGGGTGAGAGCACCCAGGCGCTCCAGCCGGCGTAGTTCTTCTTCCAGTGGGAACTGAGTTGATTGAAGAACTCGCCTCCATCAGGCAGTTGCGCCTGCTCGCGACCACCACGGTGACTGACGCCGGCCACACCGGCCACTTCAATGCGTTCGCCATAGGGCGGATTGAGCAGCAGGACACCCGGTGTCGGGCACGGTGGCATGCGCTGCAGGGCGTCGCCGCCACGAAATTCGATCACGTCAGCGACGCCGGCGCGTTCGGCATTACGCTGGGCAAAATCAACCATCCGGTGCGCCACATCGCTGCCGAAAATGACGGGCTGCTGACCCGGTTCGCGCTTCACCTCGGCGGCGCGCGCTTCGCTCTTGATGGCATCCCAGACGTGCGCCTGATAGGGCAGGTATTTCTCAAACGCAAACGCCCGCAAGCTGCCCGGCGCGATGTTGCAGGCCATCTGCGCCGCCTCGATGGCAATCGTGCCACTGCCGCAGCAGGGATCGTAAAGCGGCAGCAAATCGCCCTCGCCGCCCATCCAGCCGCTGGCAGCGAGCATGGCAGCGGCCAGTGTTTCCTTCAGCGGCGCCTCGCCCTTGTCCTGACGCCAGCCACGCTTGAAGAGCGGCTCACCGGAGGTGTCGATGTAGAGCGAGCAACTGTCGGTCGTGAGGTGCGCGTAGATGCGCACATCGGGCCACTGCGTGTTGACGTCGGGGCGCACACCGCCGGCCTTGACGCGGAAGCGGTCGCACAGCGCGTCCTTGATCTTGAGGGCGGCAAAGTTCAGCGAGGTAAGCGGGCTGTGCTGCGCTGTTACTTCGACCTTGATGCTCTGGCACGGTGTGAACCAGGCCTCCCACGCCACTTCGCTGGCGGCGCGGTACAAATCCTGTTCGTTGCGGTACTCGGTGTACGACAGCAACACGAGCACGCGCTGCGACAGGCGACTGTGCAGGTTGAGCAACAGAACGTCGCGCCAGGAACTGCGCAGCGCAACGCCGCCGCGCTGCTTCAGGACCTCTGCCACCGGCAGCCCGGTGATGCGCTGCACTTCGGGCGCCAGGTAATCCTCGACACCGGCGGCGCAGGGGAGAAAAAGTTGGATCTGATTCATAAATTCTTCCTGTTGTCACTGCGGGCTCGACCCGCAATCCATGGATCCCGGATCTAGTCCGGGATGACAGCGCCGGGGTTCCGGATGACAATCAAAGAGCCTTTCTAAGACTTGCAGGCGCAATCCGCAGTCCTTCCCGGTATTTGGCAACCGTGCGGCGGGCGCAGTCAATGCCCTGCTCCTTGAGCATTTCGGACAACTGGTTGTCACTCAGCGGCTTCTTCAGATTTTCAGCACCGATGAACTGCTTGATCAGGGCTCGCACGGCTGTGCTCGACGCGTTGCCGCCCGAGTCGGTTCCCAGGCCGGAGCCGAAGAAGTACTTCAGTTCGAAGGTACCGAACGGTGTCGCTATGTACTTGGCGGTGGTGACGCGGCTGATGGTGGACTCGTGCAGGCCGAGCTCATCGGCGATCTCGCGAAGCACCAGCGGGCGCATGGCCAGTTCACCGTGCGTGAAGAAGCTCTTCTGCCGCTCGACGATAGCCGAGCTGACGCGCAGTATCGTGTCAAAACGCTGCTGGATGTTCTTGATGAACCAGCGCGCCTCCTGCAGACGCTGCTGCAGCGCGGCGTAGCTCGATGCATCGCTGCCGCCGCCCTTGTGCTGTTTCAGGGCGTTGGCGTAGATGTCATGCACGCGCAGACGCGGCATGACATCCGGGTTGAGCCGGGCCTGGAACCGGGCCTGCGCTCCCTTACCGACCCGGACCACCAGCACATCGGGGACCACGATATTGCGTTCCACGTTGACAAAACGCCGACCCGGTTTGGGCTCCAGGTGAGCAATCAGGGCGATCGCCTCGCGTATCGCAGCGTCGGTCGCATGGCACTGTTGCACCAGACGCTTGATGTCGCGCCGCGCCAGCAAGTCCATCGGCTGCTTGCAGATGCGCAGGGCCACGTTCAGCGTAGCGCCGGTCTTGCCAGGCTCGCGCAGCGCCTGCGCCAGCAAGGCTTTGAGCTGCAAGGTCAGACATTCAGCCAGATCACGGGCACCCACGCCAATCGGTTCCAGACTTTGCAACAGGCCCAAGGCGACCGTAAAGTGGTGCACCAGTTGATCCCGCTGCGCATCGTCACCGGGATCCAAACCATTGGTCAGTGCTTCCAGAGAGTCTTCCAGATAGCCGTCGTCATTCAGCGATTCAATCAGGAAGCTCAGCGCGGCGCGGTCCTCCTCGCTCAAGCGTGAGGCCAGCGCCTGGGCGTGCAGATAACTTTGCAGAGATTCCTGCGTCCGCGCCAACTCGGTGATCTCGGCGTCCTCGTTGTCGCTCAGGTTGTTGCCGTGCGCTCGCGCATCGCCACCCCATTCGCTGTCGTCAGGCGAGATCTGCGCACAGCCGTCGCCCTCCCAGTTCTGGCCATCGTCTGCGGAGAGCGGGCTGGCTTCGGCGTCACTGTCGGCCACGGCAACGGTGGCAGTGGCGTAGTCAGCGCCGGCGCTGCTGACAAACTCGGCCTCGATATCATCCTTACGAACCGGTGTGTCGGCCTGAGCCAGACCAAAGTCTTCGCGCGGCGCCTCGTCCGCGCCCAGTTCCAGAAACGGATTCTCGTCGAGCATCTGGCCAACTTCCTGGCTCAGCTCGAGTGTCGAAAGCTGCAATAGGCGGATCGACTGCTGCAACTGCGGCGTCAACGCCAGATGCTGCGAAACCCGAAGGGATAACCCTTGTTTCATCTAGACGGGCTTACATTTTGAAGTGTTCGCCGAGATAGACGCGCCGCACTTCGGCGTCGTTCACGATCTCGGAGGGGGTGCCTTGCGCCAGCACGCTGCCATCGCTGATGATGTAGGCGTGGTCGCAAATGCCCAGTGTCTCGCGCACATTGTGGTCGGTGATCAGAACGCCGATGCCGCGCTGCTTGAGGAAACTGATGATGCGCTGTATCTCGATCACCGCGATCGGATCAATCCCGGCAAAGGGTTCGTCAAGCAGGATGAAGCGGGGTTGCGTCGCCAGAGCGCGGGCGATCTCGACCCTTCGTCGTTCACCGCCGGAGAGGGCCAGCGCCGGTGTCTGACGCAGGTGCTCGACACGCAGGTCTTGCAGCAATCCCGTCAGGCGCTTCTCGATCTCGGCCTTGACCAAGGGCTTGCCAGTCTCGTCGCGCTGCAACTCCAGCACGGCACGCACATTCTCTTCCACATTGAGTTTGCGAAAAATCGAGGCCTCCTGCGGCAGGTAACTCAGCCCCAGGCGCGCGCGGCGGTGGATTGGCATGTGGGCGATTGATTGGCCGTCGATCGTGATGTCACCGGCACTGGCTTGCACCAGACCGACAATCATATAAAAAGAGGTGGTCTTGCCGGCGCCATTGGGGCCCAGCAGGCCAACCACTTCACCCTTGCACACCGTCAGCGAAACGTCTTTGACGGCCTTGCGGCTACCGTAGAACTTCTGCAAGTGGCTGACTTCCAGGCGGCTCTCACAAAGACCGCCATCAGCGCGCGGTGGCGCCTCGGCGGACGGACTGCCTGACGTCACTTCTTCTCCCCGCCCAGCGTGATGCTTTGGCGAAGTGCCGGCGCGGAAGGTGCACTGGTCGCTGGCCCGCTGGCCGCCTGCGGCTTGGGTATCAACATGGCACGGATACGCCCACCCGGCGCCGGGCTGGCGCCTGTTCTTGGCTGGACGCCGTCGATGCTGAACATGTCACTGCTGTTGTTGTAGACAATGACGTCTCCGGTAAATTCATCGGCCAGGGTTGCGCCACGGTAGCGCCGCAACTGCGCCTTGCCGCTGATCCTGACGGTATCGGCGCGGCCGTCGTACTCGATCAACTCGCCTTCGCCTTCAAAATACTCATCCAGACCTTCGCGCTTTTGTCGAAAGTAGGCCAGTTTGCTTGGCTCCGCGCTGATCAGACCGAACTGATACCCTTGCGCGTCCTGGCGCACGTCGATCCTGGCCGCCCGGATGAGAATGGTGCCCTTGGTCAATACCACCCGGCCACTGAAAACGCTGGTCTGCTTTTGATCGTCGTAGCGCAGGGCGTCCGCCTCGACGTTCAAGGGCTTGTCGCGGTCCGCTTTTTCAGCGCATGCAAGACCGGCGCCAAGCGCCAGGGCAAGCAGCAGGAAGAAACGGAAAAGGAAGGATTTCATAAAGGCACGAATCTTGCAAGAAGACCTTGCCTTTGGATTGTAGCGAGCGCGCGGCGCTTATTTGCCGTTGCGGACCCCTGCCACCAGATGGTCCACTACCAGCAAGGCGCGCTCCAAGCTCTTGGCCATCACGCCGTCGGTCCAATAGCGGCCCGCCACACCCAAAGCCGGTACGCCAGTGATCTGGTAGGTGTTCTGCAGCTGGGTGGCACGGCTGGCCTTGGTGGCCACCGAGAAAGAGTTGTACTGCTCCAGGAACTTGGCCTTGTCGACACCCTGTTTGGCAACCCAGTCGGCAATCGCCTCACCTTTGACCAGTTCCTTCTTTTCGACGTGAATCGCGGCAAAGACCTTGGCATGAAGCTTGTCGACCAGGCCCATGGCTTCCAGCGCGTAGTACAGGCGCTGTTGCGGCGCAAAGTCATCGCGAAAAGCAACGGGAACGCGCCGCACCGCGACATCTTTTGGGACCTTCTTGCTCCAGGCGTCAAAAGCCGCTTCAAAGGCGTGACAATGCGGACAGTTGTACCAGAAGAACTCGACCACTTCGATCTTGCCAGCGGGCGCTTCGACCATGACCCGCTTGTCCAGCGTCAGGTAATCAACGCCGGCTTCGGGCGCTTTGGCCTGTGCAAAAGCGATGGACGGAACAAAACCCGCGCCGGTAATAGCAGCACCGCAGGCCAGGGAAAAATCACGACGCTTCATCTTCAATCACTCCAGTTAAAAGGGTTTCATCCATAGCCTAACGCTGCACCCGCACCAAGGCGGTCTCCAAGCCGGTGGCATCGAGCTTTTCCTTGACCTTGTCGGCGTCTTCGCGCTTGTCAAACGGACCCGAGCGAACCCGGAATACGGTCCGACCGGACTGTTCGCGCTCCGAGACCTTGGTTTCAACGCCAGTGAGTGAGAGTTTGGCGCGCTGGCTCTCTGCATCCTCAGGCGTGCGAAATGCCCCGACCTGGACAAAATAGATAAACGGGTCGCTGCTGGCACTTCGCGCGCTGGCCAGGTCGCCCAGTGGATCGGCAGTCACGGCCGGCTTCGATTCTTTTTTGGGCACCGTGGGTGAAGCGACAACTGTGCTCGGCGCCACGGCGGCAGCCGATGCTGCAGCCTCCGCCGGCACCAGCGGCTTGGCCGGATTCTTGCCGTACAAGGGGGCATTGGGATCCCAGTCCTTGTTCTTCCTGGCCTCGGCCGCTTCCTGTTCCGGTGTCCGACTCTGGCCCTTGCTCATGAATTGGACAGGGACTTTCATGACGTAGATAGCCACTGCCAGCGCCACCGCCAGGCCAACGACGACCCCCAGGATAAAGCCCAGAATGGTTCCACCGCTTTGCTGTTTCATGCCCATCCCTCTATAAACAGTTGGGGACAGAGTTAAGGATCTGTCCCGCAAAATTATCGTACCGGACAGCGCTCAAGATCTGTCCCGCAAAGTCATTACATTTTCTCCGGCGCGCTGACACCCAGCACAGCCAGCCCATTGTGCAGCACCTGCGCCGTCGCCGCGACCAGGGCCAGCCGGGCTTGTTTGACGACCGGGTCATCGACGAGGATCCGCTCTGCATCGTAATAGCTGTGGTAACTGGCAGCCAGCTCACGCAGGTAAAAAGTGACATCGTGCGGTGCAAAATCCTGCGCCGCCGCCGTCAGCATCTCTGGGTATCGGGCCAACTGCAGCATCAGTGCCTGTGCCTGCGGACTTTGCAGCGGTGAAAGGTCGGCCTGCAGCAGGCTCGCCACATCGCCACCGTCCTTTTCGCGCCAGGCCGCTAGCACCGAGCAGATACGGGCGTGCGCGTACTGCACGTAGTAGACCGGGTTGTCGTTGTTCTTCGCCACTGCCAGATCAACGTCAAAGGTGTACTCGGTGTCGGGCTTGCGGCTGAGCAGGAAGAAGCGTACTGCGTCCTTCGATGTCCACTCGATCAGATCACGCAAGGTCACGTAACTGCCGGCACGCTTGGAAATTTTGACCTCCTGCCCACCACGCACAACGCGCACCATGGTGTGCAACACGTAGTCAGGATAGCCCTCCGGAATCCCGACATTGGCCGCCTGCAGGCCGGCCCGGACGCGGGCGATCGTGCCGTGGTGGTCGGTCCCCTGAATATTGACAACCTTGCCAAAGCCGCGCTCCCACTTGCTGATGTGGTACGCGACGTCGGGCACAAAGTAGGTGTAGCTGCCATCGCCCTTGCGCATGACGCGGTCCTTATCGTCACCGTAATCGGTTGACTTGAGCCACAGCGCACCATCTTTCTCATAGGTCTTGCCCGCCGCTTGCAGGCGCCCGACGGTGTCGTCAACCCGGCCGCTGGTGTACAGGCTGCTCTCCAGATAGTAGTTGTCGAACTTGACGGCAAAGGCCTGCAGATCCAGATCCTGCTCGTGGCGCAGATAGGCCACGGCAAACTCGCCCATGCCATCGAGATCGTTGACATCGCCGCCCGCCGTGAACTCCCGATCGTCAGACTTGACGGTCTTGCGCGCCAGAAAGTCGGCGGCAATCTCGGCGATGTAGTCACCGTTGTAGGCGGCGGCATTCTCCCCGCTGGGCCACTGTGGGTCACCCGGCTTGAAGCCCTGTGCGCGCAGCTGAGTGCTGTTGGCCAGGGTTCTGATCTGCACACCCGCATCGTTGTAATAGAACTCACGGTAAACCTGCCAGCCCTGGGTCTGGTACAGATTGCAGATGGCGTCGCCCAACGCTGCCTGCCGGCCATGTCCCACATGCAGCGGGCCGGTCGGATTCGCCGAGACAAATTCCACCAGCAAGCGCTTGTCCGTGGTGGCCTGGCTGCCAAACCGCTGCGCCTGCGACAACACTTCGCGCACGATCTGTTGTTTGGCTGCCGGCTTGAGCCGGATATTGATGAAGCCCGGGCCAGCGATATCGATCGCGTCGACCCAACGCTCGTAGGCGGGCATCAGCAACAATTCGGTACGCAAATTCTCCGCCAACTGTCGCGGGTTTAGCTTGAGGGGCTTGGCCAGTTGCATGGCCGCAGTGCTGGCCAGATCGCCCAGCGCCGCCTGCTTGGGTGACTCAAAAGCGGCTTTGGCGGCAGCGCCAGGCGACATTTTTTCCAGCACCTGGGCCAAGGCTTCGAGCAATTCAATTTTTACGGAGAGCATCGCTTGATTTTAAGGGTGTGGCCAGGAAAGCGCTTTGTCATCGCGTTTGCAGCGCCAGCCGTTATGGTCGGGAGTCCAATGCAGGATTCCCACCCAAACCCCTTTCTTGAAAGACGCACGATGAAAAAGCTACTCACCCTCCTGACTGTCGGCCTGTCCCTTTCTCTGGGCAGCGCTTTCGCTGCTGACGCACCGGCAAAGTCATCACAACAAAACAAGATGGCCTCCTGCAACAAGGACGCCGGCGACAAGAAGCTCAAGGGCGACGAGCGCAAGGCCTTCATGAAAGACTGCCTGAGCGCCAAACCAGCGGCCTCGGCCTCGGCTCCGGCTGCAGCACCGGCCCCGGCACCAGCCCCCGCTGCGGCAGCGTCTGCCAAGAAGGGCAGCCAGCAGGACAAGATGAAAAACTGCAACAAGGACGCCGGCGACAAGAAGCTCAAGGGTGACGAGCGCAAGGCCTTCATGAAAGACTGCCTGAGCAAATAGGCAAGAAAAAACCCCGCCGGCGATGCCCGGCGGGGTTTTCTTTTGGCATGATGCGGCCATGATGCATCGCAATACCTCGTCTCCGTCCATTTCCTGTGTCATTCCGTCCTTCAACGAAGCGCGCAATCTGGGCGCCGTGGTGCCGGAAATTCTGGCCACGCTGGCTTCCCTGAGTCCCAGCGTGGAACTGATCGTGGTGGACGATGGCAGCCTGGACAACACCAGCGAAGTCATGCAGGCCCTGTGTGACAGCCATCGCGAACTCGTCTACCTTCGGTTTTCCCGGAATTTTGGCAAGGAGCCGGCGCTCACCGCTGGCATAGACACAGCGCGCGGCGATGTGCTGATCCTGATGGATGCCGACGGACAGCACCCCGTCAGCCTGCTGCCCGAAATGCTCAGGAAATGGCAGCAGGGCTCGGACGTCGTCTATGCCGTGCGCAAGACCCGCGACGACCAGTCGGGTCTGCAGGTCAAACTGACAGCGCTCTTTTACAAGCTGGTGAACTTTGGCAGCCGGGTCAAAATCCCGGCCAATGCTGGCGACTTCAGGCTGATGGACCGCAAGGTCGTCAATGCCCTCAAGAGCCTGCCCGAGCGCAACCGCTTCATGAAAGGCTTGTACGCCTGGGTTGGTTTCAACAGCACGGCGATTGACTACGAGCCCTTGCCGCGCGCCGACGGCAAGAGCAACTTTGGTCTGCGCGGTTCGCTGTCGCTGGCGCTGACCGGAATTCTGGCGTTTTCGATTACACCCTTGCGCGCATTGACCGCCGTCGGCATGGCACTGTCAGTAGTGGCTTTGGGCTACGGTCTGTGGGTTGTGGGTGAGTATTTTTTCTCCGGCATTGCGGTACCCGGCTACGCCACCATCGTCGTCGGCATGATGTTCTTCAGTGGCATCCAGTTGCTCTCCATCGGCGTGCTGGCTGAATATGTCGGGCGCATCTACGAAGAGGTCAAACAGCGCCCGCCCTACCTGATCAGCCAGCGTAACGGACATGGCTTGCCTGTAACCAGCGCGCCGGAAGGTTTCAGTAGCCGGTCGCAGGAACAGCAAGCCTCGCTGCTTTGAGCGCATCCACGTTCTGGTTCCTGTTGGTCGGCGCCAGTGCGGCGGCCACCCATATGCTGGTCTTTGCCATGACGCAGCACCTGATGTGGCCCGAACTGGCCAATGCACTGGGTTTTTGTGTCGCCTTCTTTGTCAGTTTTGCCGGCCACCGCTTGCTCAGTTTCAAGAATGCCGGGACCTCCGTCGCCACCAGTCTCGTGCGCTTTGCAAGCACCGCCGTTGCCGGTTTTGCCAGCAATGAGCTGGTCTTCATGCTGTTGCTGCGCGCGCTGCACTGGCCGGCGTTAGCGGCTCTAGCGCTGGCGCTGGTGCTGGCAGCCGGGCAAACCTATGTGCTGAGCCGGTTCTGGGCTTTTCGCCGTTAGGGCCGGAGCCGACTGGTACAGGAGCCAGCCGGCACCTTCGTAAAAGCGCTTCCAGCCCGACAGATCCAGAGATTTTTCACTGCCGATGCGCAGCACCAGCCAGTTGCCGCTCGCCAGACCCGCGGCTACCAGTACTTCGGGTGCCTGCAACAGTCTGGATGCCTGGGCATCAAAATCAGCGCCTTCAAACAGTTCACGCTGCCAGCCGTCACCGGCCTGACTACGCAACAGCGACCAGTTCTCCAGCACCACCATCGGCTTGCTGGTTTGCGCATAAAACGGCAGGTCGTAAGGGTAAGCGCCTGTGACGTAAATCGTGTCGGTTGGTGCGGCAGCGCAGGCCAGCACCTGCGCCAGGTCCCGCGTGCGTCCGCTGCGCGTCACCTCGCCGACCTGGGTCACGATGGCCAGTGCAACGCCGATATTGACGACACACAGTGCGGCAAACACTTGCCCGCCGCGTCGAAACCGCGCCATGCTGCGCTGCCACCCGAGCGCGGCTAGCAAGGCCAGTGGCGGTACCGCCGGCAACACGTAACCGACCAGTTTGGAATTCGGAATCGAGAAGAAGAGCGTGATCGATGCGGCCCAGATCCAGCACAGAGCGGTCCACTCTCTGGCCACCGGTGGCGCGGCGTCCGGCACCTCCATGCCTTTACGGCGCAGTTGCGCCAGTGCAAAAACAACCCAGGGAAACAGCAGCAAGCCCAGCGCTGCCAGGTAAAACCACCAGGGTTGCGGATTGTTGTAGGTGCTGGCGGTATAACGTTTGAAGTGTTGGTTGACGAACATGTAATCAAACAACTGCGCGTACTTTTGCTGCGCGACAACAAACCAGGGCAAGGCGATCACGGCAAACAGGGCCAATCCGCTCAACCAGGGCAGGTACAGCACCTTCTTTAATTGCCGCGTCCAGATCAGCCAGAGCAAAATCACCAGACCCGGCAGGGCAATGCCGATCAGCCCCTTGCTCAGCATGCCCATGGCGCAGGCCACAAAACCGAGCCGGGCCAGCAGCGCCTGCGGCTTCGCGCCAGCCATGAAGGCAAAAGCAAAGCACCAGATCGCCACACCGATCCAGCTCGCTACCAGCATGTCGTGGTTGATGTACTGGCCACCAATCAGAAAGCTCAAACTGGTACCGAGCATGAGGGCGGCGCGGCGCGCCATCTGTTCGGTACTGATGAATCGGGTGGCCAGATAAAGTGCCACCAGCATCAAGCCCACATGCAGCGCCGGCACCAGGCGCAGCGCCAGTTCATTGACGCCGAAGGTCGCCAGCGAGATCGCTTCGAGCCAATGCAGATAGGGCGGCTTGTGAAAAAAAGGAATGCCGTTCAGGCGCGGCGTCAGCCAGTCGCCGCTGACCAGCATCCAGCGGCCAATTTCTCCGTAGCGGCCTTCATCGGGCACGGCCAGCGGTCGCATGCAGGCCAGCGCCAGCAAGCCCAGCCAGAGCGCAGCCAGCGTGAGCCATGATTTCTGGCGTTCGGTCAGGGAGGGAGTCACCACGAAATTTTAGCGATCAAAGGAATTTCCCCGAACCACCCGAACGGCGGCACCCTCAAGCGCTGCTGGAAATTGCGCGCCACTGAGGTAGTCGAACTCCCACAGACGGGCGGCACCAATCGCGTCCGGCGACTCTGACCCCAGGGCCGGGTGGCACATGATGATGCTGCGCTCCGGCGCGGCCCGCAACCAGCCTTCCATCAATGCGCCGTAGCGTTTCTGATCGCCCGCAAAATCGTAAACGCCAAGCAAAACAGTCATCGCCCGCAAACTGGCCTCAGCCACCAACTTTTCCAGAGCCGCTGCGCCCATGGCCGTGATGACGCGACTTTTCAGGTCGACGCGGCCAACGGGCACCCGGGAAATCCGCAGATAGGGCAGCCGGCCAGATCCGTAACGCTTGACCAGCGTCTGCACCAGCGCTTCGCGAATGCCGGCGAACTGATGTACATGCTGATGGCCGTCCACATAGTCGGGTGGCGCTTTCCAGTGCGCCTCAAAAGCATCAAGTTGATGCTCGATCACCGTGCGCGTCTGCGCTGCAGCGCTACCGCGACCAAAGCCACCCAAGGTCGCCTTGAGCATGGCAGCTCCCAGCGCCAAGCCGTGCCCATGGGCAAGCGCAAAATCACTGGTCCAGTCCAGATGCAGTCCAACGTCAATCGCCTGCGGCAAGTCCTTGAGCAAGTGCCCATCCTGTGGCCAGCGAGGTGCGAGCACCATGACACTGGTGGCACTGATGCGACCCGCCCGCGCCAGTGCAGCGATACCTTGTGAGGCGCCGACATGGACCGCAAAATCATCGGCGCAGACGATGACGCGCTTGGCCTGCACGCTGCTGGGACGCATCATGGTGCGCGCCAGAAACCTGGCTGGGCGTAGTGGTGTTTCAGAAAATCAATCCACAGGCGCAGGCGCAGCGGCATGTGTTTGGCGTGGGCAAAAACCGCGTAAATGCCGTTGGCCGGCGCAGCAAAATCCTCCAGAACCGGCACCAGCAATCCGGCGGCGATCTCGGCCTCGACCTCCCAGGTGCTGCGCCAGGCAATGCCGTAGCCGGCCAGGCACCAGTCATGCAGCACCTGACCATCCGAGCAGTCAAGTGGACCACCCGGCTTCAAGTAAACAGGTTCGCTGCTGTTGCCCTTGGGCACACGGAACGACCAACCCCGTGTCTGCGAGGCATCGCTCGACAAAACCAGGCAATCAAACTTCGACAGGTCTGCCGGTTGCACCGGTGTCCCATGCTGCCTGAGGTAATTTGGGGTGGCAACGCAGAGTCGGCGGTTATCCGCCAGACGCACGCTGATCAGGCTGGAGTCGCTCAGGTCACCGACCCGCACCGCGCAGTCGAAGCCCTCCGCTGAAAGGTCGACGACGCGGTCGCTCAGGTTCAGCGAAATACTGACATCGCTGTGCAATTCGCGAAAGCGGGGTACCAGCGGCGCTACGTGGCGCCGGCCAAAGCCCGCGGGCGCCGTCACCCGCAAATGCCCGCTGGCTTTGACGCCGCCAGCCGAGACACTGGACTCGGCACTGGCTACGTCGGCCAGCAAGCGCTGACAATCTTCGAGAAAGGAACTACCCTCGTGCGTGAGCGAGATGCGCCGCGTGCTGCGCACCAGCAACTTCACACCCAGGCGCTGCTCCAGCGCGTCAAGCCTGCGCCCCATGATGGCCGGTGCCACGCCTTCAGCCTTGGCAGCGGCTGTCAGGCTGCCACGCGTCGCAACGGACACAAAGGATTCGAGCTGCTTGAACTTGTCCATGGTGACGGTATTGTGCGGCAGATGCTTGCGGGGCCGCACACAGCCAGGCCGGCAAATCGAGGCAATGGGAATCTGCGGCTACTTTGCCAGCACAGTTATGGTGAAGTCGGGACTGGCGCCCGGCGGCAGCGGGCTCCATGGCTGCCGGTAAGTGCCCCTCAGGTCCGATGAGCCGATTTTGGTGACCTTCAAGGTGACGATCTGCTTGCCCCCCGCGCCGGTCGTACCTGGTGGATTCGGGTCTGCCGCGTAATTGCTGCTTACTATCTCGAACGTGTCGCCGGCAGTGAATGTCCATGCGAAGCCGGTCGTCGCGTTGGCTTTGAGGTTGACGATGATGGTGTCCCCAACCGCAGCGTCAATCGTGCTCCCGGTCAGTGCCACGGGCGTGATCTCGATAGTCTTCGGGGCTGCCGAACTCCCGCCGCAAGAAACCAGCAAGGCTGCGGCCAGCATTGCCGTCAGAGCCAGCATTAACGGCCGGCCCGTCCTTTTGCCTATCAACATATCCATGTCCTCGCCCCAAATCGGCGCAGTCTACCAGCGAGCGCTTACCGACACTCAGCGGTCGCTCAACACTGCACCAAATGCCTGCCGCGGACCCGCATGCTTGGTGGTGTGGTTCAAGTACCAAACACGCGCGAAGCGTGCACGCCAAGACCCGTGGCGACGCTGGCCAGGCGGTCCCCTTGCACGGAGCGCGCCGTGGCAAATCGTGCCGATAGACGCTCGGTCAGCAGTGCCATGCCGGTAGAGCCGCCGGTCAAGTAGAGCGCGTCGATGCGCTCGGGTGGCAGACCGGCGGCCTGCACCGTCTGCACCGCGGCTTCGACGATGCGATCCAGGTCGACGCGGATTGCCTCCAGCGCCAGCGCCTCGTCCAACGTTACCGCCAGCCCTGGAGCCAGCGCGTCAAGCGCCACGCGCGCCGGGGTGCCAGCGCAAGCGCTGATCTTGGCGGCCTCGGTCCTGGCTGCCAGTTCGTGACCCAGCCGAAGCTCCAGCACACGCATCAGCCTGCGGTGCAGTTCAGGCTCGGCAAACCAATCAACCATGGCGCGCCACTCTGCGACGCGGCGTGGGCGATAGCACGTGTTGATCAGGTGCCAGGTGGCGAGGTCGTGGTAGATAGTGCTTGGCACCGGGCGAGCGCCCTGCCCGCCCGGTCCGTGAGCACCAAAGCCCACCAAGGGCAGCAGCGCAGCCAACTCGATCTGCCGGTCGAAGTCGGTGCCGGCGATGTGCACGCCGTGGTTGGCCAGAATGTCGTCGCGACGGTCGGCGCGCAGTCGCCGCCCGGGGCCAACACGCACGACGCTGAAGTCGCTGGTACCACCGCCAATATCTGCCACCAGCACGATCTGTTCATGCACCACCTGCTGCTCGTAGTCGAAGGCTGCGGCAATCGGCTCAAACTGGAAGCGCACATCGCCGAAGCCGGCAGCCTGCGCCGCAGCAGCCAGCGTGGCTTGGGCCCGCGCGTCGCGCTCGGCATCGTCATCCACAAAAAACACCGGCCGCCCCAACACCACACGGTCCAGCGGCTGCTGGGCCGACGCTTCGCCGGCGCGCCGCAGATAACGCAGGTAGCCGGTGATGACGTCCAGATAACGCACGGCGTAGCCATTACCTAGGTCGGTGGTCTGCTCCGCCAGGCTTGAGCCCAGGATGGACTTGAGCGAGCGCATCAGACGGCCGGCATAGCCGTCGACATAGGCCGCTACCGCAGCCCGTCCGTATGCGCGCGCCATGGCACCGTCGGGGCGATGCACGCCGTGGGCTTGAGCGGCCTCAAGTTCGTCAGTGAAAAAGAAGACCGCCGTCGGGATGGTCGACTGCCCGTCTTCCAGCGGCACCAGCCGCCTGCTGCCTTGGTGGTCAGCCACGACCACACTAGAGTTGGAGGTGCCGAAGTCGATTGCGCAATAGCTCATGAAAGGCGCGATTGTAGTGGGCCGTTTCGGTGATATTCGTGCGCCTATGAATCAGGATGGGCCTACGCCCCACTCGGCCTGTTCCGACTTGAGATACTGAGCCGAAGTCAGATCAAATCATGCCACGGCACGCTGACTGCGCAGCGCATCGATCTCCTGCGCACCGTAGCCGAGTCCGGCCAGCAGTTCGGAGGTGTGCTCGCCTTGGGTGGGAGGCTGCAGCCGCACGCCCAGCCGCTGACCATCCATGGTGAAGGGAAAGAGCGTGGTCCGCACGGTCTGCCCCGCGCGCTCACCATCGGGCAAGGTGATGTCGGCCAGGCCACCGGTGGCCAGCAGGTGCTCGTCGTCATACAACTCTTCGGGGCGGCTGATCGGCGCAAAGGGCAGACCGACGCGCTCAAACAGCGCCGTCAGATCGGCCGCGCTGTGTTCCGCCAGCCGCTCGCGCAGCACTGGCAGCAGCGTGGCGCGTTGCTGCACGCGCAGGTTATTGCTACCGTATTGCGGATCGGCTTTCAGGTCGGCAAAACCCAGGGCATCGCAAAAGACGGCCCACTGCGAGTCACTCACCGCAGCCAGAAAAATCTGCTCGCCGTCTTTCACGGTAAAGACGTCATAAACCCCCCAGGCCGAGATGCGGTCCGGCATCGGCGCGGCGGCCTTGCCCGTAATGGCGAACTGCAGCATGTGCTGCCCCACCAGAAAAACATTGTTCTCGAACAGAGCGCTCTGCACCTCCTGCCCCCTGCCGGTAATGCCACGCTGGATCAGGGCGCCCAGCGCACCGATGGCACCAAACATGCCGCCCATGATGTCGTTCACACTGGAGCCGGCACGCAGTGGGTCGCCCGGGCGCCCGGTCATGTAGGCCAGGCCCCCCATCATCTGCACCACCTCGTCAAGCGCCGTGCGGTGCTCGTAGGGACCTGGCAGAAAGCCCTTGTGACTGACATAAATCAGTCGCTGGTTGACCTTGGACAGCGCCTCGTAGTCGAGCCCGTACTTGGCCATGGTGCCGGGCTTGAAATTCTCCAGCACCACGTCGGCACTGGCCGCCAGTTTGCGCGCAATCTCGGCCCCATCAACACTGTGCAGGTTGATCGCAATGCTCTTCTTGTTGCGATTGAACATCGGAAAGAAGCCTGCGCCCGAACCGAGCAGGTGGCGCGTACGGTCGCCCTCGATCGGCTCCACCTTGATCACCTCGGCCCCCATATCTGCCAGCACCATGCCGCAGGTCGGACCCATCACCATGTGGGTGAATTCGACGACACGTAGACCAGCCAGCGGCAAGGCTCGACAGGTCGAGGAACTGGCGTTGCTTTGGTTCATGAGCTTGGTTCCAGGGATATTCGAATGACAGCTTGAGCGTTTCAATCCTACCCTTCTGATTACATTCTATTTTGTCACCAATAAATTGATATATTGAACATTAATCTATGCCAAAGTATCGAATACAGTAGAAGCATGCCAAGAAACAGCCATGCCGTGAGCGAAAAGTCCAGATCCCCAGTCGTGGGAACCCCCTGCGCCGTGTTGTTCGACGCTTACGGCACGCTGTTTGACGTTTACAGCGTGGCCCTGCTGGCCGAGCAGATGTTTCCCGGACACGGCCAGGCGCTGAGTGTGCTCTGGCGCGACAAGCAGATCGAATACACGCGGCTGGTGACCACCAGCAAGCGCGGCCCGGCCCAGGAGTCGGTTTACCGCCCGTTCTGGGAACTGACACGCGCCGCCCTGGTTTACGCCGTCAAGCGGATCGTCGCGCCAACGCCGGCAGCACTGGCGGAGATGGACAGCCAGATTGACAGCCTGATGAACCAGTACCGGCATCTGAGTGCTTTCCCGGAGAATCGGCAGGTGCTAAGCGAGCTCAAGGCGCGCGGCATTCCGACCGGGATACTCAGCAATGGTGACGCCGCGATGCTGAGTCTTGCCGTCAAGTCGGCCGGACTCGATGGTCTGCTGGACCACCTCATCAGCGTCGACCCGATCCGCAAGTACAAGACCGACCCAGCCGCCTATGCCCTGGGTGAACAGGCGACCGGTCTGAGCGCGAAGCAGATTGTTTTCGTCAGCAGCAATGCCTGGGACGCGCTGGCCGCGACCTGGTATGGCTATCAGACTCTGTGGGTGAACCGCTACCAGTTGCCCTTTGAAGAACTGGGCACTGAGCCCACGCGCAGCGGCAACAGTCTGCGCGACGTCCTCGATTTTTTCCCCATCGCCGCCCCCCAAGCACCATGAGACAAATGCCACCCCTCGTTGTCATTGCGCCCAGGAGGTTGTCATCGCGCCCAGGAGGTTGTCATTGCGGACCTGATCCGCAATCCAGTGCTTGCGTGGCACTGGCTCCCGGATCGAGTCCGGGATGACAAAGCCTGGTCCGGGATGACAGTCAAAGCCCTTAATTCACCCTAACCGGAGTCCCCCACCATGACCGCACGCACCCCTGTCCTCCGCCTGCAAGTTGCCACCGTACTGCACCAGTTCGTGGAAAACCAGGTGCTACCTGGCACCGGCATCGCACCGGCCAAATTCTGGCAAGGCTTTGACAGCCTGGTAGCCGATCTGGCGCCGAAAAACATCGCCCTGCTGGCCGAGCGCGACCGGCTGCAAAGCGAACTCGACGCCTGGCACAAGGCCAATCCCGGCGCCATTGCCGGCGCAAGGGGCATGAAAGCCTATCGGAAGTTTCTGGAGGGTATTGGCTACCTGGTGCCGGTGCCCGCAAAGGTCAAAGCCAGCACCAGGAACGTCGATGCTGAGCTCGCCTTGCAAGCCGGCCCCCAACTGGTGGTTCCCATCACCAATGCCCGCTACGCACTCAATGCCGCCAACGCACGCTGGGGCAGCCTGTACGACGCCCTGTACGGCACCGATGTAATTTCAGAGGCCGATGGCTGCGAAAAAGGTCATGGCTACAACGAGAAGCGCGGCGCCAAAGTCATCGAATACGCACGCCATGTGCTGGACCGCTGCGTGCCGCTGAAAACCGGCTCGCACCTTGATGCCGCCGCCTACGCCGTGATTGACAACCTGCTGGCCGTGACCAAGAAGAACGGCAAGATCGTCGGCCTGAAAAACCCGGCGCAGTTTGTCGGTTTCCAGGGTGAGACGGCGGCGCCCTCCTCGGTGCTGCTGTCGCACCACGGTCTGCACATGGACATCCGCATCGACAAGACGCACCCGATTGGCCGGACCGACGCTGCCGGCGTGGCCGATCTGGTGCTGGAGTCAGCCCTCTCGACCATTCTGGACCTGGAAGATTCGGTGGCGGTAGTGGATGCCGACGACAAGGTGTTGGCCTATGGCAACTGGCTGGGCATTCTCAAGGGCACACTGACCCAGGATGTGGAGAAGGCCGGCAAGACCTTCAAGCGCGGCCTGAACCCGGACCGCCAGTACACCGGACCGCGCGGCGAGGATGTGGCGCTGCATGGCCGCTCGCTGCTGTTCCTGCGCAACGTGGGGCACCTGATGACCAATCCGGCCATCCTCTACACCGACAGCCAAGGACAGCTGCGCGAAATTCCTGAAGGTATTCTGGACGCCGTCATCACCACCACCATTGCCCTGCACGACATCAAAGCCAATGGACAAAACGGCATCCGCAACACACGCCGTGGCAGCGTCTACATCGTCAAGCCCAAAATGCACGGCCCGTTCGAAGTGGCCTTTGCCAGCGAACTGTTTGGCCGCGTCGAAAAGATGCTGGGCCTGCCCGACAGCACCGTCAAGCTCGGCATCATGGACGAAGAGCGCCGCACCAGCGTGAACCTGAAGGCCTGCATTGCCGCCGCCAGCAGCCGCGTGGCCTTCATCAATACCGGCTTTCTGGACCGCACCGGCGACGAGATGCACAGCGCCATGCAGGCCGGGCCCATGATCCGCAAGGCCGACATGAAGTCCAGCGCCTGGATTGCCGCCTACGAGAAGAGCAATGTGCTGGTCGGTCTGGAATGCGGCCTGCGCGGCAAGGCGCAGATCGGCAAAGGCATGTGGGCCATGCCGGACCTGATGAAGGCCATGTTGGAGCAGAAGATTGCACACCCAAGAGCCGGTGCCAACACGGCCTGGGTGCCCAGCCCTACCGCGGCCACGCTGCACGCGCTGCACTACCACCAGGTAGACGTGGTGGTGATGCAAAAGCAGTTGGAGAAGACCGACGTCAACGCCGAGCGCAACGCCATCCTGGACAAGTTGCTGACCATTCCCGTGGCCAGCAAGCCGAACTGGAGCGCGGCCGAGAAGAAGCAGGAACTCGACAACAACGCGCAGGGCATTCTGGGCTACGTGGTGCGCTGGATCGACCAGGGCGTAGGTTGCTCCAAGGTGCCCGACATCCACAACGTGGCCCTGATGGAAGACCGCGCCACGCTACGCATCAGCAGCCAGCACATCGCCAACTGGCTGCACCACGGCGTGGTGACGCAAGCGCAGGTGAAGGAAACGCTGCAACGCATGGCCGCCGTGGTGGACAAGCAGAACGCCGGCGACCGGCTGTACAAGAAAATGGCCGGCAACTTCAAGACTTCGATGGCTTTCCAGGCAGCGAGCGATCTGGTTTTCAAGGGCCTGGCGCAGCCCAGTGGTTACACCGAGCCGCTGCTGCATGCGTGGCGGCTGAAGGTGAAGGCTGCGGCGTGAGCTCAACCGTACCGGGCGCCGACCCGACACGCTGCCCGCTGTGCGGCAAACCGAACCAGTGCGCGGCGGAGGCGGAGCGCGAAACCCGCGTCAAGCAGCCGCCCTGCTGGTGCACGCGTGTCACCTTTGACGCAGCGCTGCTGTCAAGCCTTCCCGAGGAGGCTCGCGGCACGGCCTGCATTTGTGCGGCGTGTGCGCAAAGCAGCGCTTAGTGACGGATCACTGAAAGCGGCTCAACCGACGTTGCGCACCACCATGCCCTCGCGCGCTGCGGCGCCAGCGCGGACCAGGTCGGCAATCAGCTCATCGACCCACTGCCCAAAGTCCAGCGTTGAAAAATGCTTCTGGTAGATCGCCAGAAAATAGGGTGTGGCCTGCGCCCAGGCAAGGAAGTCGGCGACCGCTATGCTTTGCAGTTCCAGCAGCTTGAATTTCAGCAGGACCTTGACCGCGTGCTTGATGTGCTTGTCGGGCTTGGCCACAAAGCCGCGCAGGCGTTCGCGGGCGAAGCCAATCGCGGCCGGGGCATCCGAGAAAATCGGGCCATGACCAGGAATCACCAGCGCAGGTTTGAGCGCTTCGATCAGGTCAATGGTGGCGCCCACCGCGTCAAACGCGTTGAGGCCTTCCAGTTCGGGAAAAACCACACCAAAGCCGCGCTCCCACAGGGCGTCAGCCGAGACCAGCACACGTGAGGCTGGCTCGAACAGGATCAACGAGTGCGTGTCATGCCCTGGCGCAGCGTGCACCTGCCAGTGGACGTCGCCCAGCCTGACCTCGCTGCCTGGCAGCAGCACCTCATTGAATTCAAACTGCGGACAATTCTGACCGGTCGGCGCGTAGGTGAGCGCATGCGGGTCCCAGGCTCGCACGTGCTCGGCCAGACCCGGTGGAATCAGCGTCTTCAGATCCGGGTAGCGCGCCTGCAGCGCGGCATTGCCGCCGCAGTGGTCGCTGTGCAGATGGGTGTTAACCAGTACGTCGAGCGCTCGACCTTCCAGAGCAGACTCGACCAGAGCCACGGTTTGCGGCGCGTGCGTGACGTAGCCGCTGTCAATCAGCGCCGTCTTGTCCTTCCCGCGGATCAGGATGTTATTGGAGGAGAGCCAGCCGCGCTGGAAAACGGTGATTTCTTTAGGGAGCATGGGGTGCAATGATTCCATCGGTTCAGTCAGACCTGCGGCAGCAAAAAGCGCCGCTCCCAGGCGCTGATCTCGCGCAGATAGCTCTCATACTCCAGCGCCTTCACCGCGCAAAAGCCGGTAACAAAGGCATCGCCCAGCAGGCGCCGACCAGGCACGCTGCGCTGCATCTGTTCGAGTGCCGGCAAAAAGCTGCGTGCCAGTGCATGGCCGCCGTCGTAGGCGCTGTCGCTCAGCAGGATCGGCTCGGTCGCCGTCAGGGCTTCATCCATGCCGGCCAGTCCGGCGGCCAGCGAGGCGGCGATGGCCAGGTAGGGGTTGGCGTCGGCACCGGCAATCCGGTTTTCCACGCGACGAGCCACCGGCGAACTCACCGGAATGCGCAAGCCGGTGGTGCGGTTGTCATAGCCCCAGAGCATGTTGACCGGCGCCTGGCTGTCCCTGACAAAACGGCGATACGAATTGACGTGCGGTGCAAAGATCAGCATCAGGTCCGGCGCATAGGCCTGCAACCCACCGATGAAGTGGCGGAAGCGCTCGCTCTCGCTGCCGTCCTCCCTGCTGAAAATGTTGCGCCCCTGCGCGTCCAGCACGCTCTGGTGCAGGTGCATGGAACTGCCGGCTGCGCCGGCCATCGGCTTGGCCATGAAGACAGCGTTCAGGCCATGCTTGATGGCGATCTCCTTGGCCGCGTACTTGAATAAAAATGCCTGATCCGCCGCTGCCAGCGCGTCACCATGCAGCAGATTGATCTCGTACTGGGTCGGCCCGACCTCGTGAATCCAGCTGTCGGCGCGCACGCCCAGGGTGTCGAGGGCGGTACGAAACTCGTCCCAGAACGGCGCCAACTCATTGAGCATGTTCAGGCTGAACGCCGACTGCCCGACCTCGGCGCGGCCATTGCGTACCACCGGTGCCGTCAGGGGCTGCGCCGGGTCGGTGCTGGGTGCCGTCAGGTAGAACTCGATCTCGGGCGCTACCACCGGCTGCAAGCCCTGCCCCGCATAGCGCGCCAGCACGGTCTTGAGCAGAGAACGTGCGGCAAAGGCACAGGGTTCGCCGCTGAGTTCCATGCAGTCATGAATCGCGACGGCCCGCGCCGTGCTGGACCAGGGCGAAAGCTTCAGGGTTGCGTAATCCGGCAACAGTCGCACATCGGGGTCCGAGTCCGGAAAAATCGGGTCGTAGGAATAATCGCCGGTAACCGCCTGCATCGGGATCGCCTGCGCGATGCGCAGTTCGGCACCTGCTACAAAACTGGCCGCTGGCATCAGCTTGCCACGCGGATAGCCCGAGATGTCGGCAAAGATGCATTCGACGTCCCGAATACCGTGCTGCTGGAAGAAGGCCTGAACTTGTTCTCTGCTGAATTGCTGCATCGGCCTATTCTCCGACAATTCCTTGCGCAGACCGCCTTGCCCAGGGATAGTGCGCAGGTTTAACATCGGGCTGTGCAAATCTCCCTGACGATTCCATGAATGCGTCGATCGGTGTCATTGCCGCAAGCCTGCTGCTCGCGGCCGTCATGCTGGGTCTGTACCTGCGTGAACGTCAGCGCCGATTGCAACTTGGCTTCAAGCTGGAACAAGCCACGCAGCAGATGTCGATCCAGTTGGAGCATGACCCGCTGACCGGTCTCTTGACGCGTTCGGGCTTGGATGTCGTTCTGGAAAAGGCGGTGCAAAAGGTTGACAGTTCCGGCGGTGCTTTTTGTGTGCTTTATGTGGCGCTGGACAATTTTGGTTTGCTCAACGATGCCTTTGGTCAGTCGATTGGCGACCGCCTGCTCAAGGAAGTCGCCGAGAGGCTGAGCCGCTGCGCCGAGCTGAGCACCGAGGCCTGCCGCATCACGGCAGGCGAGTTTGCGCTGATCGTCAACGGCGGTCTAGCCATTGGGCGCAGCGCTGCCAAGAACGTGAACGCAGCACTGGCTGAGCCTTTCAGATTTGAGGCGATTCAAACCCAGGTGAGCTGCTCCATTGGGATCGCAAGCTATCCCGAGCATGGATCGCGCGCCAAACTGCTGGGCAACGCGGCGCTCGCCATGCGCAGTGTCAAGCTCAATGGCGGCGGCGACTTTTGCCAGTACGACCTGAAAATGGGTCTTGAGGTGCGCGAACAGGCGGTGCTGGTCAACGATCTGCGCAAGGCACTTGAACTGGGTCAGTTCGAGCTTTACTTTCAACCCAAGATTGATGCGATCAGCCTGCAGGTGACGGCTGCCGAAGCTTTGCTGCGCTGGCACCACCCGGAGCATGGCCTGGTCAGCCCGGTTCTTTTCATTCCACTGGCAGAGCGTTATGGCCTGATTGGTGCCCTGGGCAACTGGGTAATTCAAGAAGCCTGCCGCAAGGCAGCGCGCTGGCGTGAGCACGGCCTGCGCATGCGCGTGGCGGTCAATATCTCCGGTTACCAGATGCGCGAAGATGATCTGGTCGAACGCATAGAGGCGGCCCTGCACCGCAGCGGCCTGCAGCCCAGTCGCTTTACCTGCGAGATCACGGAATCGGTTGCCATGGAAGACACCAAGGTCACCCAACTCACCTTCGACAAAATGCGCAAAGCCGGTTTTCATGTCTCAATCGACGACTTTGGCACCGGCTATTCAAGTCTGGCAACGCTGCGCCGGTTGCCTGCGGCCGAACTCAAGATTGACCGCGCTTTTGTCTCCGACCTGGAAGAAAGCGAAGACGCCCGCTCCATCGTCAAGTCCATCGTCAGCCTGGCGGCGGCACTCAACTTGCGAGTCGTTGCCGAGGGCGTGGAAACGCCCGGTCAGTGCGCTCTGCTGGTCAGCATGGGATGCAATGAACTGCAGGGCTATCTGTTCTCGATGCCGATTCCGGGCGATGAACTGGAACGCCTGGCCTTGAACAATCACCGCCTCAAGACAGTCGAATTCCGCCAGTCGCTGTTCGCCACCACACTGCCGACCGAACTCGATTCATCGCTGCATTAGCCACCCGGCTCTCAGTACTGGTAAACGCCGCGTCCGGTCTTGCGACCCAGACGACCCGCGGCCACCATTTCCTTGAGCAGCGGGCAGGGCCGGTACTTGCTGTCGCCGAACTCGCTCAGGTAAACCTCCATCACGGCCAGGCAAACATCCAGGCCCACCATGTCGGCCAGCGCCAGCGGACCGATGGGCTGATTGCAGCCGAGCTTCATGCCGGCATCGATGTCCTGCGCAGTGGCCAAGCCTTCGGCCAGCACGAAAAAAGCTTCGTTGATCATGGGCACCAGAATCCGGTTCACCACAAAGCCGGGGGCGTTGCGCACCGTGATCGGCGTCTTGCCCAGCGCCCTGGCCATGGCCTGCACGGCGTCGTGCGTAGCGTCGCTGGTCTGCAGGCCGCGGATGATTTCGACCAGCGCCATCATGGGCACCGGGTTGAAGAAGTGCATGCCGATAAAGCGCTCGGCCCGGCTCGTCACTGCCGCCAGTTTGGTGATAGAAATGGACGAGGTGTTGGAGGCCACGATCACGTCCGGCGGCACGATGGCGTCGATCTGCTTGAGGATCTTGACCTTGAGATCGTAGTTTTCGGTGGCTGCCTCAATCACCAGTTGCGCTGACTTCAGATCCTCGTAACTTGTGCTGCCCTTGATGCGCGCCAGCGCTGCATCATGCTCCGCGCTGGTGATCTTTTCCTTCTTGATCAGCCGTTCCAGACTGCCGGCCACGGTGGCCACGCCCTTGGCGACAGCTGCCTCATTGATGTCAACCATGACGACGTTCAGGCCGCAGACCGCGCACGCCTGTGCAATGCCGTTACCCATGGTGCCGGCACCGATGATGCCTACTGTGTTGATGCTCATGATGAAGACCTCCGATAAATAGAAACAATGTTAACGGCTCGGGACTGACGCACTTTGACGCAGCTCACGTCGCAGCACCTTGCCGATGGCGCTGCGCGGCAGCTCCGACAGAAACTGCAGGCTGGCGAGGCGTTGCGTTTTGCCCAGGCGCTGATTGGCCCACTGCAGCAGTTCTTGCGACTCGATCACTGCGCCGGGTATGCGCACGACGTAGGCGGCCGGCGTTTCGCCCCACTGCAGCGAGGGCAACCCCACCACCGCCGCCTCTGCCACGCCCGGGTGCTGGCGCAGCACGGCTTCCAGATCGCTCGGATAAATGTTGAAGCCTCCCGAGATGATCATTTCCTTCTTGCGGTCGATCAGCGTCAGAAAGCCGTCGGCGTCAAAGCGCCCGACGTCACCGGTGCGGATGAAGCGTTTTCCACTGGCGTCGAACCACTCCGCTTCGCGCGTTTTTTCTGCCTGACCGTGGTAGCCCAGCATCATGCCAGGCGAATGACCTACGACCTCGCCGGCCTCGCCCGCGGGCACTTCGGCGCCGTTGTCGTCAATCAAGCGAATGTCGTGCCCGTCGGCGGGTTGACCGACCGTATGCAATTTGTCGGGGTGCAGGTGTGCTTCGAGTATGCAGGTGCCGCCGCCCTCCGTCATGCCATAGAACTCCACGAGAGCACCGGGCCAGCGCTTGAGCACATCGGCTTTCAGGCTGGCAGCAAAAGGAGCGCTGGTGGAAAACTTGACCTGAAAACCCGACAGGTCAAAGCTGTCAAAGCCCGGAAGCGCCATCAGGCGCTGGTACTGAACCGGCACCAGCATGGTGTGGGTCACCCTATGCTGCTGCGCCAGTTGCAGATAGTCGGGCGCCTTGAATTTGGGCAGCAGCAGCACCGTGCCACCAAAGCCGAGCGTGGGAAAGAACACCACCAGCGTGGTGTTGGAGTACAGCGGTGTCGACAGCAGCGTGACGCTCTGCGGCCCGTAGCCGTAGGCAGCACCGCGGCGCACATGGGCCCAGCGCATGCCATGCGATTGCACAATGCCCTTGGGCTGGCCCGTGGTGCCCGAGGAATAGATGATGTTAAAGGGCGACTGTGGCTGCAGTTGCACCGGCGCCGGCTTTTGTTCGGCCGGCGCCAGCCAGTCGTTCAGTGCCTGGCCCACCGGAGCATCGTCCAGGGTCACCGTCGCCAGCGCGCTCAGTCCGTCCTGCTGCAGGATGGCGACATTCGCCGCATCGGTAAAGACCATGCGCGCCTGGGCGTCCGACACCATGCGTGCCAGGCTGGCGGCGGTAGCGCTGGGGGCCAGCGGCGCCACCACCACACCGGCGCGCAGCGCGCCCAGAAACACGGCAGCGTACTCGATCGACATCTCGGCGCAAATGGCAATCGTGTCGCCAACCTGCAGGCCATCGCGCTGCAACGCCGCTGCAGCGCGGTCCATCAGTGCGTCCAGCGCGCCGTAGTCAAGCTGACGCTGGCCTTGCACCAGCGCACGGCGTTGCGGATCGTCCATCGCATGCCGGCCAATCAAATCACTGACGAGAGCAAATTCCTGGTCCATCCGTGCTGTATTCATCTGTTCCATACTATTCCTGCGAAAACATTAGAGCAGATTCAAAGTGAGCCGGCTGCGCCCACAAGCGCGGCACCTGGCGCAGATCGCCGCTCACACCCGTCAAGCATCTTGCTGGACGCACTGGCGCTGCGTGTCAAGGCTGCGGCATTGGCCAGTACCTGCTGATTGAATCGAGCTACACTGGTGCACCGGTAGCGTTAGCTTGTGCTGACGCGCAACGGAGACCAGGATGTTGAACTGCGGTCGTGAGAACGAAAATCAGACAAGAGGGAGAGAAACTTTATGAAACTCACCGACCTGCTGGATCAACCCATCAAGCTGCCAACAGTACCGAAGGTCACCCAGCGATTGATCGAAAGCTTTGCATCTGAGGACGTCTCAGTCGATGAGATTGCACACCAGGTCAGCGTGGATCCTGTGCTCAGCGCCAAGCTACTGCGCTTGGCAAACTCGGCCTATTTCAACTTTTCGCGCGCCATCGGCACCGTCGACGACGCCTTGCGCATGTTGGGTTTGGTGATGGTACGCAACCTGGTGCTGGGCCATGGCATGGTCGCCGCCTTTCGCAACACCCCAGGCATGAACCTGACACAGTTTTGGCGCTACAACCTCTACACGGCCTGCGCCGCTCGTTGGCTTGCAGGTACGACGGTCGCAAACTCTGACCTTGTTTTCACTCTGGGCCTGTTTCACGGTATTGGCCAGTTGCAGATGCATGCTGGAATGCCAGCCGTGATGGCGCAGTTGGACAAGCAGCTTGGCGTGCTGCACGCTGACCGGGCTGAACTCGAGAAGAAGACGCTTGGGTTTCACTACGGTGAAGTCTCGGCTGCGCTGGCCGAGATCTGGAAGTTTCCGCCGCCCCTGATTCAGGCCCTGCGTGAGTTTGCACAACCCCTGGCGAGCGGCGAGTTCCTGGAGACCGCTGCCTGTGTCCATTTGGGAGCCTGGCGGGCGCGCACGGAGGTTCTGGAAATGACAGAGCAGGAGGTGCTGGCGACTTACCCGAGCGCTGTTGGCAAACGACTGGGTAAAGACCCCAGCTGGGTTTCGACCATTGCAGCCCAGACCCCGGGTCTGGTGGCCGACGTGATGCCGCCGCTCAATAAACTGACCGAAGGTCTGGACGCACTACTGGCCTGACTGACGTCAGATCATTTCGCTAGGGTGTGACACTCTTGCTGGTGTTGGCAAGAAACTTCACCAGTGCCACCTGGAGCGACTCAATCTCGGATCTTAGTTCCCGATAGACCGCACTGGCCTGGGTCACATCGGAGTCGGCGCCGAATCGCTCCAGTTTGGCGCTCAGCTCGACAACGCGATGCGCGTTGAAATTTCCGGCGAGACCCCGCAGAGTATGCGCCGATCGACGCAAGACGGCAGCGTCCGCAGCGTCAATGGCATCTTCGATTTCCTTCATCTGCCGCGGACAGTCGTTCAGAAAGTCTTGTCCAATGGTCTCGATGACCCATGCGTCTGCTGTGCCCAGCAAATCAGTGTAGTCAGGTGCCCCTGCCGGACCCGAGCTCTCGGGTTGAGGCTGCGCGGAGGCGGGAAAGACATTGGCCAGGATGGCACTCAGTCCCTCCGTATCGATCGGCTTCGAAACGCAGCTGTCCATGCCAGCAGCAAGGCAGAGTTGCTGATCCTGCGGCGCCTCGCCCGCGATCATCGCGACGATCGGCGTATGTCGACCGTGCGCGCCTTCACGCGCCCGGATCTGCCGGGTCGCCTCGATACCACCCATCCCTGCCATTTGCATATCCATCAGAATCACGTCATAACTGTGCTGACCGGACTTCTCCACGGCTTGAGCGCCACCATCGGCGAAGACGACGCGATGACCCCACTTGAACAGCAGGGACGACACGAGCTTCTGTCTTAGCTGGCCATCTTCAACCAGCAGGATGAACAGTTGCTTCTGCAGCCGCGATTCCTTCAGGTTGTGCCTCGTGATCAACACCGAGTCGCTTCTTGCGCTCATGGTCATCTTGATGGCGTTCAAGAGTTCGTTCTGGTCTATCGGCTTGGTCAAGTACGCAAGCACGCCGAGTTCACGACATCGCTGCGCGTCGCCACGCATCCCGCCCGAAGTCAGCATCATCACGGCTGCGTCGGACAATTCTGGTGTTCGCTGAAATTTCCCGGCAAGCTCGAAGCCATCCATTTCAGGCATCAGACCATCAAGCAACACCAGCTTGAAGGGCTGACCCTCGCGCTGGGCAAGAGTGGCAACTTCGAATGCCTGGGTTGCGCTGTCGGAAGTGGTCGGTTTCATGCCCCACTTCTTCACCAGCTGCGACAACAAGCGCAAATTCATCGCATTGTCATCAACGATCAGCACCGGCATATCGTTGAGTTGGCTTGTCATCGGACCCTGCTGCTTTAGCGTCGTCATTTCAAACGGTGCATCAAAGCTGAAAACGCTACCTACCCCTGGCGCACTCCGACAGCCGAGCGTTCCGCCCATGGCGGCAACAATCTGGCGGCCAATGGCAAGACCAAGACCGGTGCCTCCATACTTTCGGGTTGCCGAACTGTCGGCCTGCGTAAAGGCATCAAAAATGCGCCGCTGCTGGTCTTCCGGGATGCCAATACCATGGTCTTCAACTTCAAACCCCAAGACCACGACCTTGCCCTGTGTCGCCTTTTGCTTCACCCGAACTTCGACTTCTCCGCTTTGCGTAAACTTGACGGCATTGCTGATCAGGATAATCAAAACCTGGCGCAGGCGGCCGGCGTCGCCGAGCAGGATGTTGGGAATGCTCTCCTCCACTTCGTAGAGAAGCACGAGTCCTTTTCGCTGTGCCTCCGGCGCGATCGGCTTTGCTGCGCTCGTGACCAGCGATCGAAGATCAAACTCGACGCTTTCCAGCGTCAGCTTTCCGGACTCCAGTTTCGAAAAGTCCAGAATGTCGTTGATGATGTGAAGCAGGGCGTCCGCCGACGACTTGACGACGTCCAGATACTCACGTTGCTCGGCGTTGAGCTTGGTATCCAATACCAGTTCGGTCATACCAATGATGCCGTTCATGGGCGTGCGGATTTCGTGACTCATGGTGGCTAAAAAGTCGCTCTTCGCCCGGTTCGCCGTTTCGGCAGCCTCCTTGGCTTGCGTCAATTCACCAACGTGATCGTGAATAGTGCGCGACATGGCGTTGAATGCGGTGCCAAGCTGCCCAAGTTCGTCCAAACCTTCGTTGACTGGCGCAGGACTGTAGTTGCCATTGGCCACCTCCTGACTGGCACGAGTCAAATCCGCCAAGTGGCGTGTCATCCACAGGCCCAGCCCAGCCAGCAGCACCAGAGACAACAACAACTCGACGACGGCAATCATGGCGCTTTGGAGAATCAGGGATTGACGCGCTACCAGGATGTATCCCAGATCCATCCCGAAATGCAGCTGCCCCAGGATCTGCCCATACATCGAGATGGGGCTTTGCAGGTGATAGGTAGGGCTGCCTGTGGCGTCCGTCAGATCAAGCGACTTGTCTGCCGCCGGGAGGGCTCGCTCCGGCGGCCAACCACTGCTGGCGACGCGATTGCCTTGACTGTCGACCACTGCCAGGTAGCGCACACCCTTGCGGCTGATGCTCTCATCAAGCACAGATTGCACAGTCGCATAATCGCGCTGGGTCAGCGGCGCAATCGTCGCCGCGGTCAATATCGGCACTATTTCGCGCGACTGCAACTCAACTTGTTCGAACAGGTATTCGTTCATCAGGCGCACGCTGTTGAGCACCATCAGTGTCAGCATCGCAGCCTCCACCAGGATGGCAGTCAACAGCAGGCGTCCACGGAAGGAGCGAAACAGAGGTTTCATCGCTGCACTTCTTCGTGTGCCGCACTACTTGAGTGTTTTACGAACTTCGTCCGCATAGGGATCCATGGCTTGAAGTTCCTTGGGCTTGAGCGGTCGGTAACCTTCCAGCTTGAACTTTTCAAAATAGGCCCGTCCTTCAGTACTGCCCCCAAATTTCGCCAGCGCTGAATCAATCATATCCTTGCGTGCCCCATGGCGTTTGTTCAGCATGTACACGCGTCCCGCCATCGGTTCGCCAATAACCAGGAAGCTCAGCTGCGCCTGAATGTCACGCTGCAGACTCTGGTAATTGGCGAGCGACATGAATCCGGCTGCTGCTTCGCCCGCCAGCACCAGACGGGCGACACTGTCGGATGCGCTGACGTAGCGCACCGGATCGGTGTTGCCGTTCTGCCTCAACCAGTGCTGACCCCAAAGCGTGACCAGCGATGTCGACGACAAGCCCAGGACAGCCTTGCCTTTGAGATCCCTGGCCACCTTGTAGGTGTTCTTTCCTGCGACGACCGCAACCGCACGAAAATCCGCACTGTAGGTGGTCAAGGGCAGGTAGCCGGCATCGGTCTGGGCCAGACGCGCCTGGTGACCCGTTGTGATTGCGATGTCGTATTCCTGATTGATCATGCGCCGGGCAAACTCAGTGAAATCGGGTGCGGTCACGACTTCGACGGGCATGGCGAGCGCTTCCTGCAACTGTAGTCGCAGGGGTTGGTACATCTCCAATATCAAGCGGGCACTGGTGTGCGGTGCCACACCCAAGCGGAAGGCCGCCGCTGTTTGTGGATGCGCTACACCACAATACGCCAGGCCAAGCGTCAGGAGACCGCGACGCGAAAGGTTGAGTTTAGACATGGGAAAGCTCGTTGGTGATCTGTTCAAAGAACCCGGTTTGATGCCATCGGCTTCAACTTCAGCCAGGGCAGGATGCAGGCCACCAAGGCGTCTCGACTGAAGGGCTTTGACAGGAAATCATTCATGCCTGCCGCGCGGCATGCTTCTTTGTCCGATTTCATTGCGTTGGCTGTGAGGGCGATAATCGGACTGTTGGCATTGGGTCCGCCCGATTCACGAATCCGGCGGGTCGCCTCAATGCCATCCATTTCAGGCATCTGCATGTCCATCAGGATCAGACAGTAGCTGGCCCGACTCGCCGCGCTCACTGCCTCCATGCCGTTTTCTGCAAGATCGACCGAATAGCCAAGTTTGCCAAGAATTGTCAAGGCCAGCTTCTGGTTGATCTTGTTGTCTTCTGCCAGCAAGATGCGAGTGCCTTCATCTTCAACTGAGGTACTCGAAGGACTTGACTGAGGCGGCAGCTGCATCGAAAGTGGCGTGAATTGCGAACTCTGTTCCGCTCCCATGTTCTCGATGGTGGGCTCCATCGGCGCCTCGGTGCTTGCTGCAAGCGGCAGCTCAAACCAGAATCGGCTGCCTCTCGCGCAAGTGTCGTCAACGCCGATGCGGCCACCCATTCGCTCGACCAATTGCTTGCTGATTGACAAGCCTAGCCCGGTCCCCCCGAACTTGCGGGATATGGAAGCGTCGGCCTGACTGAAGTTGGAAAACAGGCGATGCCGTGCCTCAGGTGCGATGCCGATTCCCGAATCGATAATTTCGAACAACAAGCCCGTAGGCCGGCGCTCCACCCTGATTCGAACCTCACCGTGCTGCGTGAACTTGACCGCGTTGCCGGCCAGGTTGAGCAGCACTTGCCGTATGCGCTGGCTATCGCCAACAAAGGTGCCGCTGGCCCCGGGCGCAAGCTCGACCTCAAAGCCGATGCCCTTTTCTCGCACTCTTTGTCTGAGCAGGTTGGTAACGGTGTTGGTCAGGGCCAGCACTGAAAAGGCGTGGCTTTCGAATTCAATGTGACCAGCCTCAATCTTGGAAAGATCCAGAATGTCGTTGATGATGGCCAGGAGGGATTCACCTGCAATAACGACATTTTTGGCAAACCCTGTCTGCTCATCGTCGAGTTCGGTCTCCAGCAGCAGTTGTGCCATGCCAATGACGCCATTCATGGGCGTCCTGATCTCATGCGACATATTGGCCAGGAACTGTGACTTTGCCCGACTGGCACTCTCTGCGGAGAACCGCGCTTGCCGGTTGGCGCCGACAAAGAGTATGACCGTGCCCAAAGCGATGATCAGCATCATGCCGGCAATTGCCGCTAACAGGAAGTTTCGCCATTGCTCGCTGCGCAGGCGCGTCAGCTCGGGTATTGGCCAGGGCAAGTGAACAGTGCTGTTGCCATCGGCGACAACCTTGGAGACCAGGATCAGCGGCATGGACGCCCCTGCCAGACCGATGAGCCCGGGATAGCGCTCGCTGTCAATCACCCGCACATCCACAGCTTTGAAGCTGGTCCTCTGGTACAGCGCCTGCATCGACTGTGCAGACAATGTGCCAACCGTGGCGCCAGGCATGGTCTGGTATTCCAGGCCCTTGTTCTCGGCCAGCACCACAACGCCGTTGGAGTCGGCTATGAATGCGTTGTTAGGCCAGGTCCAGCGCTGAAAATCCGTGATGTCGCGCTTGGCCACGACAGTACCAATGAATATTTGTTTGTCATCCAGAACTGGATACGAATAGTACAAACCAGGAATCTTGCTGACCTTGCCAACAGCATATTGCTGGCCAGCCTGGCCTTTGCGTGCTTGCTGAAAATACTCACGCTCCAGAAAATTGGTACCGACAAAACTGGCGGGTTTGTCGGCGTTGCTTGAAGCGATACAGTCGCCCGCCGCATTCAGGAGCCAGATGACATCGGCATTGAGTCCGGTGGCAGCGCTGGCGAGGAAATTTCGAAAACCCGACTGCTCGATGCCGCTGGTCCAGAGGCGCTTGCGCTCTTCATAAGGCAAGGCCGAAGGGGCGGCTGCCGGACCAAACAGACCCAACTCCTTTCGCACCACCTGCTCACTGGCGAGCACACGCGGAATACTGCGCAGAATCTTCAGGGAATTTTCTATTTCCCCGGTAATACCATCGATTTGCTTGCGCGCCTGAACCAGCCCCTCTCGATAGGCCAAGTCTGCCACGTTGGCGCTGTAATAGGACGACACAAACCAGGCAACAACGATCCAGAGGAGAACGAGAAGCCCGATGAGCCTGTAGACCGGTCGGGAAGGGTGCTCGGAAGCGAGCCCGAATGGGCGTGCGCCCAGAAGGCCGCCGGACACGCGCGCCGCAAGACTTCGGCTTTTCATGAATGCATTGACTTTGTGGGTGAAATAGTTGAATTAGGCACAAAGTCACGCCCCTCTCAGCGGTCGAACACAAGGCAAAACCCACTTCTGCTCGGTGATTCGAAAAATTCGGAAATCGCGCAACATAGTCTGCTAGGAGAAGACTCTGCCGGGGAACACGGTTGAATACGAAGTGAAGGATTGACCTGTCATGACGCACCAGATACTTATTGTTGACGACACGCCAATCAATCTGACTCTGTTCGCGGCGTTAGTGAAGAAGATGGAAGGCTGTCAGACCAGAACCTTCTTGGATGCTCGCGATGGATTGGCATGGGCACAGCACAATGACTTTGACCTGGCCATTGTTGACTACATGATGCCTGACCTCGATGGCATCAAGTTCATTGAGCTGCTTCGCCAAACACCGGGAAAGGAAAGTCTGCCGATATTGATGATCACAGCCAATGATCAGAAGCATGTCCGCTACCTGGCGCTCAATGCGGGAGCAACAGATTTCCTGACAAAGCCGGTAGATCAGACAGAATTTCTTGCGCGGGCGACCAATATGCTGGTTCTCTCGGACGCAAGAAAGAAGCTGGCAGACCGGGCGGCGTGGTTGGCCGAAGAGGTCCGCAAGGCGACGCTTGAGATTGTTCAGCGCGAGCGGGAGACGGTCTATCGCCTATCCAAGGCGGCGGAATACCGCGACCCCGAGACAGGGGCACATATATTGCGTATGGCGCACTATTCCGAATTGATCGCACGCGAGCTAGGGCTGCCTGTCGCTGAGCAGGAATTGCTGCTTGAAGCTGCACCCTTGCATGACATCGGAAAAGTTGGAATCGCTGACGATATTCTGCTTAAACCTGGCAAGCTCGACCCGCGCGAGTTTGCCGTCATGCAGTCTCATACAACAATCGGCTTTGAAATTCTGAAAGACAGTTCGTCCAAAGTGTTGGACCTTGGCGCGCAAATAGCCCTGCACCATCACGAAAAGTTTGATGGAACAGGCTATCCAATGGGCCTAAGGGGCGAGGATATACCGCTGTCTAGCCGCATTGTCGCGGTGGCCGATGTGTTCGACGCTCTGACATCGGAGCGGCCTTACAAAACCGCCTGGGCACTCGACCAGGCGGCGCTGCACATCAAGGCGCATGCCGGATCCCACTTTGACCCCGCCTGTGTCAGCGCCTTTATTGCGCAGTGGAATGGCGTGCTTGAAGTGCGCCAGCGTTGGACCGAGACTACTCCACGGTGACGGACTTCGCCAGATTCCTTGGCTTGTCCACATCGGTGCCGCGCGCGCAGGCCGTGTGATAGGCCAGCAATTGCAGCGGAACCACGTGCAGCAGCGGGGAGAGCTCACCGTAGTTCTCGGGCATGCGAATGACGTGCAAGCCCTCTCCACTTTCGATTCGAGTATCGCCGTCGGCCAGCACATAGAGCACACCGCCACGGGCCCGCACCTCGTGCATATTGCTCTTGAGCTTCTCCAGCAGCGCGTCATTCGGCGCCACCGTCACCACGGGCATGGCACTGGTCACCAGCGCCAGTGGGCCGTGTTTGAGCTCACCTGCCGGGTAGGCCTCGGCGTGGATGTAGCTGATTTCCTTCAGCTTGAGCGCGCCTTCCAGCGCAATCGGGTAATGCAGGCCGCGGCCCAGAAACAGCGCGTTTTCCATCCTGGCAAAGTCCTGCGCCCAGGCCATCACCTGCGGCTCCAGCGCCAGCACCGCCTGCAAGGCGATGGGCAAATGGCGCATGGCTTTCAGATGGCGTGCTTCCTCTACCTCGCTCAGGCGCCCTTTGGACTGCGCCAGCGCCAGTGTCAGCAGGAAAAGGCCCGCCAGTTGCGCCGTGAAGGCCTTGGTGGAGGCGACACCGATCTCGATGCCGGCACGGGTGATGTAGGCCAGTTCGCATTCGCGCACCATGGCGCTGGTGGCGACGTTGCAGATGGTCAGCGTGTGTGTCATACCGAGACTCTGCGCATGGCGCAGCGCCGCCAGCGTGTCGGCGGTTTCGCCGGACTGCGTGATGGTGACCACCAGCGTCCTGGGGTTGGGTACCGAGTCGCGGTAGCGGTATTCGCTGGCCACTTCCACCTGAGTCGGAATTCTGGCGATGCTCTCCAGCCAGTACTTGGCGGTGCAGCCGCTGTAATAGCTGGTGCCGCAGGCCAGGATCAGGATCGAGTCGATGTCCTTGAAAACCCGGGCCGCGCTGACGCTGCCGTCAAACAGTTCAGGCACGATGCCGTCCACGCCTTCAAGCGTGTCGGCGATGGCGCGCGGCTGCTCAAAAATTTCCTTTTGCATGTAGTGACGGTACGGCCCCAGTTCCACCGCGCCACTGTGCGCCAGCACTGTTTTCACCGGGCGCTGCGTGCTGCTCAGGGCTTTGCCGGCCTTGTCGAACAGCCAGTATTTGCCCAGTTGCAGATCGACCAGGTCGCCTTCGTCAAGGTAAACGATCTGGTCGGTGACACCGACCAGGGCCATGGCGTCGCTGGCCAGAAAGTGCTCCTGGCCGTCCTTGCCCACCCCCAGAACCAGCGGTGAGCCGGCGCGCGCGCCTACCAGGCGGTGCGGCTCGTCCTTGCAGAACACGGCAATCGCATAGGCGCCATGCAGATGGGGCAAGGCCGCCTTGACGGCCTCAAACAGGTCGCCGTCGTACAGGCTGTCGATCAGGTGCGCGATGACTTCGGTGTCGGTCTGACTCTGGAAGCAATAGCCTTTGGCCTGCAGGGCAGCGCGCAACTCGTCGTGGTTTTCAATGATGCCGTTGTGCACCAGGGCAACGCGTCCGGGTCGACTGGCTGCGTCCGGCCCGACGCCGTGACTGAAGTGCGGATGCGCGTTGTGCACTGCCGGTGCGCCGTGCGTCGCCCAGCGCGTGTGCGCAATGCCGGTGTGGCCTTCAAGTTTGCTGGCACTCACCTGCTCGGCGAGCTCAGCCACGCGCGACGTGCTGCGGGCGCGCTGCAAGCCATTGGCCACCACCGCCACGCCACAGGAGTCATAGCCGCGGTACTCCAGTCGTGCCAGTCCCTGCACCAGGATAGGGACAATATTACGGGTAGAAACTGCGCCGACGATGCCACACATAGAATGCTCCAGTAAATGTAGGCTTAGATGGTAAAAGCACATCGGAGAAATTTGTTATCTATTTGTTAACACATTTGGCTTTTTATTTCATATCCGATTGTTTGTGAATATATTAAATTATTAGTGAAATTTTATGAAATATAATTTCATTGCTAAACGCTCAAGAACGCCAGTTCGACATAACACGTAGAATTACCTAAGCTTTAACCCGCTGGCGCCGGGCAGCGTAAATCGATAGCATGCAGGTACTCGCCAGGGGAGCGAACGTCTGTTTATTTGTCCTTGTGGCCGGAGATCCATTTGTCAGCGGAATTCATACTGGAAACGCGTGGACTGACCAAAGAATTCAAGGGATTCGTGGCGGTCAACCAGGTTGACCTGAAGGTGCGGCGCGGTCATATCCACGCGCTGATTGGCCCCAATGGCGCCGGCAAGACCACGTTCTTCAATCTGCTGACCAAGTTCTTGCACCCCAGCAGCGGCAGCATCAGCTTCAACGGCATCGATATCACGACGGAGAAACCGGCGCAGACGGCGCGTCGTGGCATCGTGCGCTCGTTTCAAATCTCGGCGGTGTTTCCGCACATGACGGTGCTGGAAAATGTGCGCGCCGCACTGCAACGCAATCTGGGTACGTCTTTTCATTTCTGGAAAGCCGAAAGCACCCTCACGCACTTGCACGGCCGCGCGCATGAGTTGCTGGCCGCGGTGGACCTGCAGGATTTCGCTGACGAACTCACGGTCAATCTGCCGTATGGTCGCAAACGCGCCCTGGAACTCGCAACCACACTGGCGCTGGAGCCCGAACTGATGTTGCTCGACGAGCCGACTCAGGGAATGGGCCACGAAGACGTCGACCGCGTCACGCAACTGATCAAGAAGGTGTCCAGTGGACGCACCATCCTGATGGTCGAACACAATATGAACGTGGTGGCCAAGATCGCCGACCGCATCACGGTGCTGCAGCGCGGTGCCATCATTGCCGATGGGCCGTATGCCGAAGTCGCCAGCAACCCGCTGGTGATTGAAGCCTATATGGGCACCGTCAGCACCGAGTTGCAGGGAACTCATTGATGAGAGCCGAGCTCCTGAAAATCGAGGACCTGCACGCCTGGTATGGCGAATCGCACATCCTGCATGGCGTCAACCTGACGGTGCATGAAGGCGAGGTGGTCACACTGCTCGGGCGCAACGGCGCCGGGCGTACCACCACGCTGCGCGCCATCGTCGGTCTGACCGGCAGGCGCAAAGGCTCCATCAAGATCAGGGACGTCGAAGCGATTCATCTGGCGCCGCACAAAATTGCGCGCCTGGGTGTGGGCTACTGCCCGGAAGAGCGCGGCATCTTTGCCAGCCTGACCGCTGCCGAAAACCTGATGCTGCCACCCACCATCGCTGCCGGCGGCATGAGCGTCGAAGAAATATACGATATGTTCCCGAACCTCAAAGAGCGTTCCAGCAGCCCGGGCACACGACTGTCAGGCGGCGAGCAGCAGATGCTGGCGGTGGCGCGCATCCTGCGCACCGGCGCGCGCCTGCTGCTGCTCGACGAGATCTCGGAAGGGCTGGCGCCAGTGATAGTGCAAAAGCTTGCCGAAATGATTCTGGCGCTCAAGGCGAAGGGCTACACGATTGTGCTGGTCGAACAGAATTTCCGTTTTGCAGCGCCGCTGGCGGACCGCTTCTACGTCATGGAGCACGGCACCATCGTGAAGCAGTTTGCGCAGGCCGAGCTGACCCAGAACATGGGCATGCTGCAGGAATACCTGGGCGTCTGACCCTTTTGGCACCACCTTTTTCAACCGACCTTCCCACCCTTAACTCAACAGGAGACACCATGAAACTCAAGACCCTCATCACCGCAATGAGCATCGGCTTTGGCGCTTGCGCCTTTGCCCAGGCACCCGGGCCAGTCAGAATCGGTTTCATCACCGATATGTCCAGCCTGTATGCCGACATCGACGGTCCGGCCGGTGGTGAAATGATCAAGTGGGCGGCGCAGGATTTCGGTGGCAAGGTGCTGGGCCGACCGATTGAAGTGCTGACGGCAGATCACCAGAACAAGGCCGACGTCGCCAGTTCCAAAGCCCGTGAATGGATGGACAAGGAAAGCCTGGCCCTGCTGATTGGCGGCACCAATTCCGGCACCTCGCTGGCCATGTCCAAGGTGGCATTGGAGAAGAAGCGGCCCTTCATTGCCATCGGCGCGGGCTCGGCCCGCCTGACCAACGAGGATTGCACACCCTACACCATCCACTATGCCTACGACACAGTGGCATTGGCCAAGGTCGCTGGTACGGCACTGGTGAAAGCCGGCAACAAGAGCTGGTACTTCCTGACGGCTGACTACGCCTTTGGCTACTCACTTGAAGGCGACGCGGCTACGGTGGTCAAGGCCAACGGCGGCACGGTGGCCGGCGCGGCACGCCACCCCCTGAACGCCTCCGACTTCTCGGCCTTCCTGCTGCAGGCGCAATCCTCCAAGGCACAGATTCTGGGCTTGGCCAACGCTGGCGGCGACTTCACCAATGCAATGAAGGCCGCCAAGGAATTTGGCATTACCAAGACGATGAAGGTCGCTGGTTTGCTGGTGTTCATCAACGACGTGCACAGCCTGGGCCTGGCCAATACCGAGGGCCTGCAACTGGCCGACAGCTGGTACTGGAATCAGGACGACGCCTCACGCAAATTTGCCAAGCGCTTCTTCGAGAAATACAAGCGCATGCCGTCGAGCCTGCAGGCTGCCGACTACTCCGCTGCCGCCAACTATCTGAAGGCAGTGCAGACTGCCGGCACCACCGACACGGAAAAAGTCATGAGCACGCTCAAGACCATGAAGTTCGACGACTTCTACAGCAAGGGGCAGATCCGCGCCGATGGCCGCATGATCCACGACATGTACCTGTTTGAAGTGAAGTCCAGCAAGGACTCCAGCACACCCTGGGATTACTACAAGACCATCGCCAAGATCCCTGGCGAGCAGTCCTTCACGACGGTGGCCGAGTCCAAGTGCTCGTTGCTGAAAAAGTAGGCTGACGGGAAGCGACGCACCTTCATGGAAATTTTCGGCATTCCCCATCAGGCCTTTTTGGGCCAGCTGCTGCTGGGACTGGTCAATGGCGCGTTTTACGCCATGCTCAGTCTGGGCCTGGCGGTGATCTTTGGTCTGCTGGGTGTCGTTAATTTCGCGCACGGTGCGCTTTACATGCTGGGTGCGTTTGCGGCCTGGATCATGCTGGACAAATTTGGCATCAACTACTGGGCGGCGCTGCTGCTGGCGCCGCTCGCAGTAGGTACGCTGGGTGTCGTGATCGAGCGCCTGTTTCTCAAGCATCTGTACAAGCTCGATCCGCTGTACGGTCTGCTGCTGACCTTTGGGCTGGCACTGATCTTTGAAGGGATCTTTCGCGAACTCTACGGCGCCTCCGGCCAGAATTACGATGTACCAGCGCTGCTCTCGGGCGCCACCAATCTGGGCTTCATGGTGCTGCCCAACTACCGCGCCTGGGTTGTGCTGGTGTCACTGCTGGTCTGTCTGGGCACCTGGTACCTGATTGAGCGCACACGGCTGGGTGCCTACCTGCGCGCCGGAACCGAAAACGCGCCGCTGGTGCAGGCTTTTGGCATCAACGTGCCGCTGATGGTGATGCTGACCTATGGCGCTGGCGCGGCGCTGGCCGGCCTAGCCGGCGTGTTGGCGGCACCCATCATCCAGGTCAATCCCCTGATGGGGTCGAACCTGATCATCGTGGTCTTTGCGGTGGTGGTGATCGGCGGCATGGGCTCCATCATGGGTTCCATCCTCACCGGTCTGGGGCTGGGCGTGGTGGAAGGTCTGACCCGCGTCTTCTACCCGGAGGCCTCCAGCATCGTGGTGTTTGTCATCATGGTGATCGTGCTGATGTTCCGCCCGGCCGGCTTGTTTGGCAAGGAAAACTGATCCATGACCCCCGCTGCCAAACTGATTCGAGTCACCTACATCGCGTTGCTGATCCTGGCGCTGCTGGCGCCCATGATCGGCCTGTATCCGGTGTTTGTGATGAAGCTGCTGTGCTTTGCCATCTTCGCCAGCGCCTTCAACCTGCTGCTCGGGTTTACCGGATTGCTGTCTTTCGGGCACGCCGCCTTTTTTGGATCCGCCGCCTACATCACGGGCTGGCTGATCAAGATGCAGCACTGGACACCCGAACTGGGCATTCTGGCCGGCATGCTGGGTGCCGGCGTGATCGGTGTGGTGGTGGGGCTGGTGGCGATCCGGCGTCAGGGCATCTATTTCGCGATGATCACGATGGCGATCGCGCAGATGGTGTTTTTTGTTTGCCTGCAGGCATCCTTTACCGGTGGTGAAGACGGCTTGCAGGGGGTGCCGCGCGGCGCCCTGTTCGGCCAGTTCTCACTGGCCTCGGATACCGCCATGTACTACCTGGTGGTGGCCGTGTTCGTGGCCTGCTTTCTGGCCATCTCGCGCATCGTGCACTCGCCGTTTGGCCAGGTTCTGAAGATGATCCGAGAGAACGAGCCGCGCGCCATTTCGCTGGGCTACCAGGTGGACCGCTACAAGCTGCTGGCGTTTGCCCTGTCGGCCGCGCTGTCGGGTCTGGCCGGATCCCTCAAGACCCTGGTCATGGGTTTTGCCACTTTGTCGGACACGCACTGGTCGATGTCGGGCGAGGTGATCCTGATGACGCTGCTGGGCGGGGTGGGCACTTTCTTCGGACCTGTCTTTGGTGCCGGCATCGTGATTTCGCTGCAGGACATGCTGGCCGACAAGGTCGGCTCCTGGGTCAACGTGATCATCGGTGTCATTTTTGTGCTGTGCGTGCTGGCATTTCGCAAGGGCGTGGTCGGCGAGTTGCAGGCCTTTCTGGAACGCCGTCGCGCCGCCGCCAAGCTGCAGGCGCGTTAGGCTGGAACTGTCTGCAGCGCCCTCAGAATGACTACGCTTGTTCTGGATGCCACCGATTTGCAGTTGCTCGCGCAGTTGCAGACCGACGCCGCGCTGAGCAACCAGGCACTGGCTGAGCTCCTTCACATTTCACCGCCAACCTGTTTGCGCCGCGTCAAACGGCTGCACGATGCCGGTCTGATCGAGCGCAAAATTGCCATCCTGAGCGTGGACAAGCTGGCCTCGCTGGTGGGCCACGGACTGTGCGCGATTGTCGAAATCACACTGGACCGGCAGGACAATGCAGCCTTGGAGGCGTTCGAGCAACGGGTCGCTGCACAGGACGCTGTGCAGCAGTGTTACCGAGTCTCACCCGGGCCCGACTTTTGTCTGGTGGCGCATTGCGCCAACATGCCGGAGTATCTGGCGCTGGGGCAACAGCTATTCACGGCCGATGCCAACGTGCGCAACGTCAAAACCTTTTTCAGCGTCAAGCGCAGCAAATTCGGCGCCCGACTGCCGCTGCCAGAATACCCGAATAAATGAGTCTCGCCGGCTTGCCGACTCAGTCGTAGAACCAGGCAGTGGCTTCTTCGGTGGCCCACTGCAGGGCCAGGTGGGTCTCATCGAACAACATGCTGCACAGCTTGCTCGTGGTGCCGGGCTCGCGCGTCCAACCCTTCAGGGCGATGCCGATGCGTCGGCGGTCTCCGCCCACGCGGTAGGTCAGGTCGCCATATTCGTTGACCACCCGACAGAGCAGCGCCACGAAGGCATTGACCACCACGCGCACGGGCAGGTCCTTCTCCTTGGCCTGGTTCTGCAACGCACGCACAAAGCGTAGCAGGTAGTCCAGCTTGCACACGTGCGAAAAGGTATTGGCAAACTGGCGTACGTTGGAGCCCTGAATGGCCATTAACTCCCGCTCGATCACGATGTCCAGGCCCTCGTCCTGGTACTCGGGCAGGCCGGGCTCGGCCAGCATGCGCTGTATGCGGGCCACGGCGCGGCCGACACTGGTGTCGGCTCCTATCAGGGCTTCTCGAAACGCCAGACCCTCGGTCGGTTGCGTTCCCTTGCCGCCCGAAGGCATGGCCGCAGCGGCGCGCCGCAAGTCCGCCATCATGTTTCGAATCTTGGCCTCCCGCACCGGCACCGTTCCGGCGATGTCGGCGAGGGTAATACGCAAAAACAGGTGCAGGATGCCCAGACGCTCGGCCTCCGACATCTCGCGCATGGGAATCAGGTCCACCAGCGCAGCCAGCGAACCTTCGCCAGTGCTGAGCACACCGAACACGTCGTGGAAACGGATGATGTGCAAGAACAGCCAGTGGTCCAGCTCGGTGCTGAACATGGCGCGCAGCGCCCCCTGCTCGGGGCTGTATAGCAGGTGGTAGTAGCCGATCGTGGTGTGACGCTCACGCTGGATGATTTTGCCGATGTCGTGGTAGAGCGCCGCCACCGCAATGTAGCCATGGGCTGCCCTGGCCGACCAGCCACGTCGCTGCATCTCGGGCGACTCGAAGATCGCCTGGTAGTCGCACTCCAGTTCGGCCATCAGGAACAGGAGCTCGTCGTCATCTGTCTGTACCACGCCACTCAGGCCATGCTGGTTGATTTGCAGCGCCTTCTTCACCACCGCGCGCACATGTCCCGGCGTGTCCCGGTTGTCCTTGGGGTCGCGCTCGTGATCTACCAGCCCGGCCAGGTCACGGCCAAAGGGCAACTCGGCCAACAGGGCATCGCTTGGCCAGGGCTCAACCGCCAGAGCAGGGATCAAGCGTGCAAAGGCCGACTCGGGCGGGAAGTGTGGCTGGGCGAAGGCTGGGTTTCGATCTGAATTCATAGCCGTGAATCCTACTGCAAAGCCCCGTTTCGTGTTGGGGACAGAGCTGAAGATCTGTCCCGCAAAGCTATTTGTTTTTCTTCGGCCGCTTCCAGTTGGGGATGCTGACCTGCCTGGCGCGCGCCACGCTCAAGGCGCCCGCCGGCGTGTCCTTGCTCAGGGTCGAGCCGCCACCCACGGTGCCACCGGCACCCACGGTGAGGGGCGCAATCAGCACGCAGTTGCTGCCAATGTGCACGTCGGCTTCAATCACCGTACGGTGCTTGTTGGCACCGTCGTAATTGGCGGTGATGCTGCCGGCGCCAAAATTGACGCGCTCACCGACCGTGGTATCCCCCAGATAAGCCAGATGATTGGCTTTGGCGCCGCGTGCCAGACTGGAATTCTTGACCTCGACAAAGTTGCCGATATGCACTTCGGCCCCCAGCTTGGCACCCGGGCGCAGTCGCGCATAGGGCCCGACCAGCGAGCCAGCGCCAACCTCGACGAAGTCTTTCGAACCCGGTGCGCCACCCTCGATGTGACTGAAGGCGTGGATGACAGCGCCGGCACCAATGCTGGCATTCGAAATCACGCAGCTGGCACCTATGCGTACATCATCAGCCAGCGTGACCTGGCCTTCAAAAACACAGTTCACGTCAATCGAAACATCGGCTCCGCACTGCAGGACGCCGCGCACGTCGAGCCGCGCCGGATCCGCCAGGCGCACGCCTTGCTCCATCAGTTGCAAGGCGGTCCGTCTCTGACAGGCGCGCTCCAGTTCAGCCAGTTGCAGCGGGCTGTTCACGCCAGCCACCTGCAAGGCATCGGTGATCTTGTGCGCCACCACCTCAACACCATCGGAGACCGCAAATTTCACGATGTCGGTCAGGTAATACTCGCCCTGTACGTTGTTGCGGTCAAGCCGCGCCAGCCACTGCTTGAGTTGCCGCGCGGGCAAGGCCATCATGCCGCTGTAAACCTCATTGATGGCACGCTGCTCGGCACTGGCGTCTTTTTGCTCGACGATGGCCTGTACCGCCGCACCTTTGCGCACGATACGGCCGTAACCCGTCGGATCCGCGAAGTCAATCGTCAACAGGGCCAGTTTTTTGTCGCCACAGGCAGCAATCAATTGCCGCAATGTGTCGGCGCGAATGAGCGGCACGTCGCCCGACAGGATCACGACGACACCGTCATGACGCAGCACCGGCAACACCTGCTGCACCGCGTGGCCGGTACCCAGCTGAAGCTCCTGACGCACGAAGTCGAGATCAAAGCGCCCGGCGCCATCGCTCTTACCAGCCAACGCGGCCTCCACTTCTGCGGCGCCATGGCCGGTAATCACGATCACCTGGCGCGCGGAAAGTTCGGCCGCCGTATCCACAACATGCTGCAGCAAAGCGCGTCCGGCCAAAAGGTGCAACACTTTGGGCAATTTGCTTTTCATGCGCGTGCCTTTGCCGGCCGCCATGATCACCACATCCACAGCGCCTGGCGCGGTGGCGTTTATTGAAATATCACTCATGCCCGTCCCCCATCAGTCAACAAGTCGATTCCTGAAGCTCCGCCACATTATCGGTGTGCTGCTGGCCGTGCTGCTGCTCTCAGGATGCAGCGCCGTCAAGCTGGCGTACCACAACGCCCCCGAACTGAGCTACTGGTGGCTCGACAGCTACCTTGATTTCACGCCAGCGCAGTCAAGCCGGGTACGCAGCGATCTGACGGCCCTGCAGAGCTGGCACCGTCAGCATGAACTGCCTTTGTACGCGGCGACGCTGGAAAAGCTGCAGGCGATGGCTGGCGCAAGCGTGAGCGCGGGACAGCTCTGCGCCGTGGCCGAGGAACTGCGGCCGCGCTTGCAAGCACTGCTCGATAGCGCCGAGCCGATGGTGCTGGCGATCTCGCCGACGTTAACGATGGCGCAAATGGCGCACCTGACGCAGCAGTTTGACAAGCGAGCCGAAAAATGGCGCCAGGATTGGCTTGCCGGTACCGCGCTGGAACGCCGGGAACGCCGCCTCAAGCAACTGCTGGAGCGCGCCGAGCCGTTCTACGGTCGAATCGACAAGGCCCAGCGTGCGCTGCTGCAAAATGCCGTGGCCGATTCCCTTTTTGACGCCGACTTGAATCACCGCGAGGCACTTCGGCGCCAGCAGGACACGCTGCAGACCTTGCGCCGCGTGCAGGGCCGCAAGCCCGACGAACCCGGCGTCCGGGTCGAAATGCGTGGCCTGATCGAGCGTGCCATGAGTTCGCCTGATACGGAATACCGAAATTACGCTTCCCGCATGCAGTTGGAGACCTGCACCACGCTGGCAGCCCTGCACAACAGCAGCACCGCGGAGCAGCGGCGCCACCTGATGGAAGCCCTGAAGGATTACGAAAGCGATGCCCGCGCTTTGATGACAAACCCGCGCTGAAGCGGCATAAGATCAGGCCATGGCGATCAGTGTTTTCGACCTCTTCAAGATCGGTATCGGTCCGAGCAGTTCCCACACCGTGGGACCGATGCGAGCGGCGCGTCTGTTTGCGCTGGCGCTGCAGCGCGACGGCCTGCTGGACGCGACGAGCAGACTGAAATGCGAACTTTTCGGCTCGCTCGGTGCCACCGGCAAGGGGCACGCCTCCGACAGCGCCGTCATGCTGGGACTGATGGGCCACAGCCCGGACACGGTGGACACGCAGGCCGTGCCGGCGCTGGTGGAGGCGGTGCGCAGCAGCAAACACCTGTCTTTGCTTGGTCAGCATCGCGTCGTCTTCAACCCCAGCGAGCATCTGCTGCTGTACCAGCGAGAGGCCATGGTCGAGCATCCGAACGGCATGAAGTTCAGCGCCATGGACGCGCAGGGCAAGCTGCTGAAGGAGAGCAAGTACCTCAGCGTCGGTGGCGGATTTGTCGTGACTGCGGGCGCTGCCAACGAGGCCGTGCTTCACGCCTTCGAGAAGACGCCCCACCCGTTCGCGTCGGGCGATGAACTACTGCGCCTGTGCCAGACCCACCAGATAAGCATCAGCGAGCTGATGTGGGCCAACGAGCGCACCTGGCGCAGCGACTTGGAGATCCGCTCTGGCCTGCTCAACATCTGGCGTGTCATGAGGGAGTGTGTAGCGCGCGGCTTGACCGAGCAGGGCACGCTGCCAGGGCCGTTCAAGGTTCCACGACGCGCCCCGGTGCTGGCAGCGCAACTGCGCGAGCGGGCCGAACGCGCGCTGGCAGACCCGCTTTCCGTGCTGGACTGGATCAACGTTTACGCCTTTGCCGTGAACGAGGAAAACGCGGCCGGTGGCCGCGTCGTGACGGCACCCACCAACGGCGCTGCCGGGGTCATTCCGGCGGTATTGCACTACTGCGACCGCTTCGTCCTGAATCAGGGTCAGCGCGGTGGCGCTGCGGTCGGCGAGGATGCGGTGATCGAGTTCCTGATGACGGCGGCTGCCATTGGCATGCTGTACAAGCTTAACGCCTCCATTAGTGGCGCCGAAGTTGGCTGCCAGGGTGAAATTGGCGTGGCCTGCTCGATGGCTGCGGCCGGGCTGGCTGCGGTGCTGGGCGGCAGCCCCGAACAGGTAGAGAATGCCGCCGAGATCGGCATGGAGCACAACCTGGGCCTGACCTGCGACCCGATTGGCGGGCTGGTGCAGATTCCGTGCATAGAACGAAACGCCATGGGCGCGGTCAAGGCCGTCAACGCCGCCCGCATGGCGCTGGCCGGCAATGGCCAGCACGTGGTTTCTCTGGACAAGGTGATCAAGACCATGCGGGAGACCGGCGCCGATATGAAGACCAAGTACAAGGAGACTTCGCGCGGCGGTCTGGCGGTCAACATCGTCGAATGCTAGCTTTGCGTCATGTCTGCACCTGCCAGTGAATTTGCCCTGTACTGCTGTGAACTGCTGTCCACGGTGGGCCCCTGTGTGGCACGCCGCATGTTTGGCGCCTACGGCATCAGCACCGAGGGACTGACGCTGGCGATACTGGCTGACCTGGGTTCCGGCGAGAAGCTCTGGCTCAAGGCCAGCGAGACTTCGCGGCCCGCTTTCGAGGCCGCCGGCTGCGAACGCTTTGTCTATCTTGCCAAAGGCAAGCCCATGAGCATGAATTACTACTGCGTGCCCGACGAGGCCCTGGAGTCGCCTCAGTCAATGGCACCCTGGGCGCGTCTTGCGCTGGAAGCAGCGCTGGCGGCACGCTTGCCACGAACCGTGCGCAAGGCCAAAAAGCCGGGGTCACGCAACCCAGTTCTCGACGCTTAGACCTTTCACGCGGACGAATTCGCGCTCGTTGTTGGTGACCAGCACCCAATCGTGCGCGATGGCGTGGGCGGCGATCCAGAGGTCATTGTTGCCAATGCTCAAGCCTGCGCGCTCCAGACTGCTGCGAATCACGCCGTAGTGATGACCCACCGCGGCGTTCAGCGGCATCACCTGGATCAGGCCCTCAAGCTGTTGCAAGGTAGCAAGAGACTTTTCACGCATCTGGCTTTTTTCAGCACCGTGGCGCAGTTCGCCGAGCGTGACGACCGACATGGCGATGGCATTGGCACTGTGCTGCTCGAAACGTGAACGAACCGCAGCCGGGTTGTTCTTGGCGATGTAGATGCAGATGTTGGTGTCAAGCAGGTAGCGGACGGTCATTCAGAAACTCTCCCGATCCTGGGGCGGCGTGTCAACGCGCCCGTCGGCCATGAAGTCTGCCGGCAAGGCACTGAGTGCGTCGAAGATGGCGGTGGCGCTTGCGGGGTGCTCGCGCAACACGATGTCGCCACCTTGCCGGAAGATCTGCACACGCTCGGCAGCAAGACGAAATTCCTTGGGCAAGCGCACCGCCTGGCTGTTGCCAGACTGAAAAACTCGGGCGTAAGTCATGGCGACTCCTTCTGCTAAATATACACGTTAAGTATATACATTTACCCACATGGATACAAGCTTCCGTGGAGCCAAGCACTGGATCCCGGATCGAGTCCGGGATGACGACTGAGGGGTCCGGGATGACAAACCACTGGTCCGGGATGACGATACGTCAAAAACAGGTAACGATGGCGTCGCACACCTTGTAGTCTTCGTCCACCAGCGGCATCCAGCGCCACTTGTCGAAGGTGGTGCAGGGGTGCGAAATGCCCAGGCAAATCAGATCGCCCACCTGCAGCGCCGCATGCTGGGCGCTGCTACCGCGCAGGTAGGCGTGCTGGTCGTTCAGTGCGCTGATCTTCCAGTCCGCTGGCGCCGTGACCGGCTCCGTGCGGCCACGACGGCAATGCAGCAGCGGGATCGGCATCTCCAGGTCGTAGGAAACATCGCGCTTGCCCACCGCCAGAATCGCCAGACCCGGTTCCGGGCAGGACTGCACACGCGCCCAGACTTCCATCGCTGCTTCCAGACCTGCGCCGCAGCCGGTGCGCGCCGCCACGGCACTCATCATGCGCTTGTAGTTGCCCTGATCGCTTGTCACGTAGCAGCCCGAGCGCAACAAGCCCTGCACCGGTCGCCCAAGCACTGTAGCCAGAGCGCTGGTCACCAGATCAAAGATGGCCGAGCCACCGGCGCTGAGCAGGACTTCATGGCTGTCAAACAGCTCTTGCTCGTCACAGGCTTTGGCCACCGCCACCAGCAGATCCATGAGACCGCGTGCATAGGGCTGGTCAAGCTCGGTTTTGCCACTGGCGGCCAGGCCTTCGTAACATTCGATGCCGACCAAGTGCACGGCTGCACTGGCATGGAGTTGGGTGGCAAGGTCCAACGCTGGCGCCAACCCACGGCAGCCGGTACGTCCGCCCGGCACACCGATTTCAAGCAGCACTTCAAAAGCGTGGGCGCCCGGATGCGCATGCTGCCAGGCCTCAATCAGTCCGAGTTGATCAGCCGAGTCCACCAGAAAAACAATCCGCAGTCCGCTCTGACTTTGCAGCAAGTCCTCAATGCCCTGCAGGTCGATGGCGGCCAACACCTGGTTCGCAATCAGGCAGCGCTGCGCGCCGGCCGCGATCGCAACGCGCAACTGGGTCACGTTGGCCACGGTCATGCCCCAGGCGCCGGCATCAAGCTGCTGCCGAAAGAGCTGCGGCGACATGCTGGTCTTGCCGTGCGGCGCCAGACCCAGTCCATGGGCCTTGGCAAAATCCTGCATCCAGAGCAGGTTGCGC
>Ga0194063_10000148_pt1 | contig 48871 bp, 37 predicted proteins | sample SepL3720m_MetaG_FD_155459 | JGI IMG/M metagenome (GOLD analysis project Ga0194063, IMG submission 155459) | Anoxic zone freshwater microbial communities from boreal shield lake in IISD Experimental Lakes Area, Ontario, Canada - Sep2016-L373-20m | ecosystem: Environmental > Aquatic > Freshwater...
CAACCAAGAAAAACCTTGGCACAAAAAAACAGTCACACCCCGACACGGGGGTACCGAAGCATGACAACAACAAACAACAAACAAAAACCACCAAACACACTATTGAGTTCTCAAACAACAACACCCGGCATCCCGTGCCGACCGCGCAACCAACCCGCGGCAATAACCGCGTGCTCGTAGTTCGGACAGTAGGAACGATCCGAAGTCCGGAATCATTCCCGAGGGATGCCGCCGTGCTCTGCGGACGAACCGCGTCACAACGACTGACTTAAGTTACGTCAAGGTGGCCAGGGAGTCAAATCTACTGCTGTCCGGCGTTTTTCGCGCCTGACTTAACTACCCAACGCGGAGCACGCCGGCGATATTCCGCTTGCCGCGACGCAAAACCAGCCAGCGTCCGTGCAGGAAGTCGGACGGTCCGGCGGCCCAGGTCTCGCTGTCAACCCGGACGTTGTTGACCGCCACCCCGCCCTCGGCGATGGTGCGCCTGGCCTCGCCCTTGCTGGCCGACAGTCCGGTGGCCACCAGCAGGTCGATGATGCCGCCCTGCCCGCCGGCCACCAGTTCAGCGACCGAGGTCTCGCGTAGCGCCGCCGCCAGCGTCGACTCATCCAGTCGGTCGAGCTCACCACGGCCGAACAATGCCCCCGAGGCGTGTTCGACGGACTCGGTGGCGGCCTGACCGTGCACCAGGGTGGTGAGTTCCCGGGCCAGCCGGCGCTGCGCCGTCCGCTCATGCGGACGTTCCGCGGTGGCCTCCTCCAGTTCAGCGAGTTCATCAGCCGCCAGGAAGGTGAACCACCGCAGGTATCGGATGACGTCGGCGTCGGCGGTGTTGACGAAGTATTGGTACCAGGCATACGGACTGGTCAGCTCAGGATCCAGCCACAGGCTGCCGCCACCGGTGGACTTGCCGAATTTGGTGCCGTCGGCGGCGGTGACCAGCGGCACGGTCAGCGCATGCACGCTCGCGCCGAGTTTCTGGCGCACCAGGCGCACCCCGGCGATGATGTTGCCCCACTGGTCGGAGCCGCCGATCTGCAGCGAGCAGCCGTGGCGCTGATGCAGTTCCACGTAGTCGTTGGCCTGCAGCAGCATGTAGCTGAACTCGGTATAGGAGATGCCCTCGCCGTCGAGGCGCCGGCGGATGGTGTCGCGGTCGAGCATGACGTTGACCGAGAAGTGCTTACCGACATCGCGCAGGAACTCGATCGCCCCCAGCGGTGCGGTCCAGGTCAGGTTGTTCTCCACGATGGCGCCGGTGGCAGTCCCGGTGGCTGAAGTGTCGAAGTCGACGAATCGCTCGAGTTGGCCGCGGATGCGCTCGGACCACGCAGCGACGGTGTCGGCGGTGTTCATGGTCCGCTCACCGGTGTCGCGGGGGTCACCGATCAGCCCGGTGGCCCCACCGGCCAACACGATCGGCCGGTGGCCGGCCCGCTGGAACCGCTGAAGAGTAAGGAGTGGCACCAGGTTTCCGGCGTGCAGGCTGGGCGCGGTCGGGTCGAAACCGGCGTACACCGTCATCGGGGGGGCCGCGGCCGCGGCGGCGAGTGCGTCGATATCGGTGGACTGCGCGACGAGTCCGCGCCAGCCGAGTTCGTCGAGAATTGTCGTGCTCATGGGTTGATCTTCCCGTATGGCGCGCGCGGACTGCGCCGGTACGCCGAGACCTCGGGCCGACCGGATACCCAGAACCGCCAGGGCAGATCGACTGCCTGGCTGATGCCGACCCGCGGCCCGGCCGTCGCCGGCAGCGGCTCGGCGAGCTCGACGGTGACCGCCGACCGAGGGTCAAAGAGGTCAATTCCATTGTCCGGCAACGTGATTCCTAATGCGGAACACAGGTTTCCCGGGCCGCGGGCAAGCGAACGATCGGCAACCGCGGGCCCGCGTCGGGTACGGGCTGTCGGCAGGCCGGACTCGATGACTGCCGCCCGCACGAGGACCGCTGCCGGCGTCCCGTCGGGACCGCAGGAGACGTTTGCGCACAGGTGGATCCCGTAACTGCGGTAGACGTAGAGTCGGCCCGCAGGCCCGAACATGACCGCATTGCGCGGGGTCAGCCCCCGGTATGCGTGCGATGCCGGATCCGGCCAGCGACCCTGCGCCGGCCCGCCGTAGGCCTCAACCTCGACCACCTGCGCACTCACCCCGCGACAAACGAGAACCGCTCCGAGGAGATGCCGGGCGGCCGTCACCGGGTCGACCGACAGCAACTCCGCACTCACACCGAGGATTCTGCGTGGTCACCGAACTTCGAGAGCATGCGCGTGCCGATCCGGGCCCACCCGGCCACGCTGACTTTTCCGGTCAGCGCTGAATCGACTTGACGTAGAAGAACTCCTCCAGGCCGTGCATGCCCAACTCGCGGCCGAGTCCAGAGGCGCCGACCCCGCCGAACGGCGCGTACGGGTTGAATGCGCCGCCGTTGACGTCGATCTGGCCGGTGTAGATCCGGCGTGCCACCCGCATCGCCCGGTCCTCATCACCGGACCACACCGCACCGGAGAGCCCGAAGCGGGAGTCGTTGGCGATGCGGACCGCGTCGTCCTCGTCGTCGTAGGCGATGATGACGAGCACCGGCCCGAAGATCTCTTCCTGGGCCACTTTCATGTCACTGGTGACGTCGGACAACACCGTCGGGGCCACGAAGTAACCGTGATCCAGTCCGGCCGGGGTGTCCGGTCCGCCCGCGACCAGTCGCGCACCGTCGGCCATGGCGTTGCGGATATGCTCGCGCACCCGGTCGCGCTGCAGCGCCGACACCAGCGGTCCATTCAGGGTCGCCATATCGAACGGGTCGCCCATGATGTGGGCTTGGGCTACCGCGGCGGCGATCGCCTCGGCTTCGGCCAAGCGGGAGCGGGGCACCACCAGACGGGTCTGCGCGATGCAGGTCTGACCGGAGTTCAGCATGCAGCGGCTGACGCCGGCGGAGATCGCCATCACCATGTCGGCGTCATCGAGCACCACGCAGGCCGACTTGCCGCCCAGCTCCAGGGCCGCGGGCACCAGGTTGCGGCCGGTGACCTCACCGATGTGCCGGCCGACGCCCTCGGAGCCGGTGAAGGTGACCATGTTGACGTCGGTGTTGGTGATCATCGCTTCGCCGATGACGTTGCCCCAGCCCGTCACCATATTGACCACTCCGGGCGGCAGGCCGACCTCATCGAAAATCTCCATCAGCGCGAACGTCGAGAGTGGAGTGATCTCGGAGGGTTTGAGGACCACCGTGCAGCCGGCGGCCAGCGCCGGGGCGACCTTGGCGGCCATCTGGTGCAGCGGGTAGTTCCACGGCGCGATCGCCGCGACGACACCGAGTGGCTCGCGAATCACCAGGGAGTTGCCGACCTCCTCCTCGAGGTGGATGTCGTCCACCAGACCACGGATGGCCGAGAACGACATGGTGGGCAGCCCGACCTGAATGAGCCGCGACAGCGTGATGGGTGTGCCGACCTCACTGGTGATGATGGCGGCCAACTCGTCGCCGCGGTCGGACAGCCGCTCGGCGATCGCGTCGATCATGTCGACGCGGTCGGCGATCGGAGTTGCCGCCCACCCGGGGAAGGCATCGCGCGCGGCGGTGACCGCGCGGTTCACGTCGGACGCGTCGCCGATCGGGATGTTGGCAATGACCTGCTCGGTGTAGGGATTCTCGACGGGAATGGTCTCCGAGCTGCTGGCAGCGGTCCACTGACCACCGATGTAGAGCCGGTCGTGGACCGGGGTCGGAATCATTGTCGTCATGGGTTCTCCTCAGGCGTGGACGGTCGGGCGTGGACGGTCAGGCGTGGACGGTCAGGCGTTGACGGTGGACTGGGCTTCATGGGCGATGTTCGTGGCGGTGCGGTGCGCCAGCGACATCGCCGAGATCATCGGATTGGTGCCGCTGGCGGTCGGCATGCCGCTGGCGTCGCCGATGTAGACCCCCGGGGTGTCGTGCAATTCGCCCGACGTGTTGGCCACCGAGGTTTGCGGATCTGTGCCCAGCCGGCAACTGCTCATCTGGTGTGCCGAGAACAGCTGCAACCCACCGGCCCGCAGCGGCACGCTCTGTACCGACGTGATGAACGCCTCCAGGTCCTCGCCGCGGCGCCAGCGCTGGGTGAGCGACCCAAACGGGATGATCTGCTCGGCGCCGCCGGCGTGGTGCAGCCGGATCTGCTTCTCGATGGAGGTGCGGGCGACCAGCAGGTCGACCTCATCGGTCATCGAGTAGTTGACCACCGCGTTCCCCTGGTCGTCGATGGTCACCGTGCCGTGCCCGCGGTCGCGGGGGAATGCAACCGAAAACGCCGCGTGGCCGAGTTGGGCGACGGTTTCCTTGTGCTCAGCGCCGGAGGCCCGGGCCATTCCCGCGATGATGATCGACGGCGACCATTGCCCGTTCTGGATCAGGAAGCCGTGACCATCTTTGATGTTGGCGAACTCGTCCACCATGGCGGTCATCGGTGCACCCCACCACGGCGTGGTCTCCTCCGGGTAGATGCCGAGGAAACCCATCGCCGGATGCAGGTGCAGGTACTTGCCGACCGCCGGGCCGCCGATGCCGGAGCGCAGCAGCAGCGCGGGGGACTCCAGCGAGCCGCACGCGACGACCACGCGTGGAGCCTTGATGGTCAACTCCCTCGTCGCTCCGGTCGCGGGGTCGGTATAGGTGGCCTCGACGCCGGCGGCGCGGCCGTTCTCCACCAGCACCCGCTTCGCCGCACAGCCGACGATCACCTTGCCGCCGGCCTCGACTGCATCGCGCAGATAGGTTTGGCGAACGTCGCGCTTGGCGCCGGACCGGTCACCGAATCCGATGTGCCCGGCGGTTTCCGGCGAATAGGCCTCCGGGTCGGCATTGCGGTTCAGCATCGTGAACGACCAGCCCAGGGCGTCCGCGCCGGCGCGCATCCGCAAGTGCGGACCGTTGAGGTCCGAGCAGTCGCCGTTGACGCCGAGGCGCTCCCAGACCGCGTCGATGTGCGCGTCGTAGTCCGGCGTCGCGACGTCCTTGAGCCCGAATTCCTCGGCCCAGTTGTCGCGCACCCATTCCGGCGTACGCAGACAGTTGGACCAGTTGACCGTCGGGCCGCCGCCCAACGTGGAGGCGGCGAGCATGCTGACATTCATGTCTGCGGTGGCGTTGACCCCGCCGCGCCAGAACAGTTGCTGGTAGGCGAGCATCTCGTAGCCCATGAAGTCGGCCTCGTTGCGCGCCTGGCCGGCTTCGAGCACGACGACATTGAGCCCGGCCTTGGCCAGGACACCGGCGATCAGACCACCGCCCGCGCCGGAGCCCACGATACAGACGTCGGCCGCGCACGTGGACTCGGTGGGCCTGAAGGTCGGCAGCGGCTCCGGTCCGCCGGGCGCTATCCGCGGCAGCCCTTCGTAGCCGAACGCCGTCCAGGCCGGATTGACACCGGTGCTCGGGTCCGGGACGGCATATGCCATGGCGGCGGTCAGCGAGGCCAACGCCTTCATCCCGGCAGCCGGGGCAGCGCCCATCAGTGCGACGTTGCGGATCACCTGCTCGCGGGAACGCTGCGAGCCGGTGGCGAATCCGAACACGTGCATACCGTCGAGCAGGCTGAGCAGACCATTGCCCTGCTCCTCGGGCAGACCGGAGATCACTTGGGCGACAGCCACATCGGCGCCCAGGCTGCTTCCGCTGGCCGCCCAGAACCCGGTCGGGTCGTCGTCGCGCGGCATCGACGGAACGATGGTGTCAGCCAGGGCGCGTAGGACAGCGCGGTGGTTGTCGGTGATTTCGGTCATGCGTCCTCCAAAAATTCGTCGCCGGTCAACCGCTGCCGGTCAACCGTTGTCGGTCAACAGCTCAGGATTTACTCGTACTCCTGCAATGTTTCTTCGAGATAGTCCAGCAGTCGCTGCAATCGCGGCACCGCCTGCCGGCACCCGACGATCCCGAACTCGAGGTTGTTGGCGTAGCTCAGACAGGTGATGTTGAGAGCCTGGTTTTCGGTGGGGATGGACAACGGATAGATGCCCTCAACCTCGGCGCCGTTCCAGTACAACCGTTCGCGGGGGCCGGGGACGTTGGAGATGACGACGTTGTACGGCGGCGGCGCCGACGCCGATCCCGGAATCCGAGTCAGCACCGACGGGCCGAGTGCGGTGAGCAACCCGAGAGCGGTCAACTGCAACCCTGGGCGGTTGGCCATCAACTCCTTGGTGGCCCGCATCGATTCGGTGATCGTCTCGAGTCGGGCGTGGGGATCATCGAGATCTGTTCCGAGGTTGCACAGCACGAACGTGATGGCATTGCCCTCCCGACCGGCCTCCTGGGTTTTCATCGCGACCGGAACCGAGGCGATCAGCGGGTCATCGGGCAGCGCATCGGCCGCGATGAGATAGCGGCGCAGCGCGCCGGAGCACATCGCCAGCACCAGATCATTGAGGGTGACGCCTAAAGCCTTGCGGACCTTGATGATCCGGGCCATGTCCCAGGACTGCGCGGCGACCCGACGGGCGCCGGTGATGGGAACGTTGAGCATCGTTCGGGGAGCGGAGTACGGCAACACGCTTGACTGTTCCATGAGTGCCTGCGCGCCGTACTTCGCCAGCATCGGCCCGACTCCGGTCAGCCCGGACAACGCCCTGCCGGCGCTCCGGAACACCTCCAGTGGGTTGACGATCCCCCGGCCGGATTCGGGCTTGGGTTCGGTCTCGCGGTCGGCCCACAGCGGTGGCAGGCCGCGCGCTTTCGGATCGGTGCTGAACGCCTCAACGATCTTGCGCGCCATGGTGACACCATCGGCAAGGGCGTGGTGGGACTTCAGATAGGTCGCGAATCGGCCGTCGGCCAGGCCCTCGATGAGGTGGTACTCCCACAGCGGGCGGTGCCGGTCAAGCAGGGTGCCGTGCAGCCGGGATACCAACTCAAGCAGTTCGCGGACCCGGCCGGGCTCGGGCAGTGCGGACCGGCGGACGTGGAACTCCAGATCGATATTGGTGTCCTCGGACCACCAGAGATTGCCGACGGAGTTGACCGGTTGGCGCGGCCGGCGCAGGAACATGGGATCGACATCGCGGGCCTCGAGCAACTCGCGGTACACCGTGGCGAGGTAGTCGGCCCGGACTCTCGGTGGCCGCTTGTAGAGCTGCAGACCGGCGACGTGCATGGGGTGCTCGCGGGCTTCCTGGATAAGGAACATCGCGTCCATGGGAGATATGGCGCCCACCCGAACTCCCCTCGATCGCACCGATGGTGACGGCTCCCAACGGTGAGGCCAGTATTCGCCGGAATAGTTCGTAGCGTCGGAAAACCAACGACAAAGTTAGTGACGGTTTCCAGAATGATTCGCCACAGTTGCGGTGGTCCGACCGGGCGGGCCGTCGGGGTGTGATGTCAGGATGTGACGTCAAACGGCGTCGGGACCGGCACCCGCCTGGGCCATCAACCGCTCATGTTCGGCCTGCCCGACGTCAGCCGCCTCGTCCACCAGCAGGACCGGAATCCCGTCCTCGATCCGGTAGGCCATGCGCAACCTGGGGTTGTAGAGCACGTCATCGACAGCCAGCAGGGGCCCTCGGTCGGCAGGGCACACCAGGATGCGCAACAGCATCGGGTCCAGTGGTGTCGGGCCGGGCATGCCGTTACTGTGCCGGAACCACCGGCGCCACGACGCCGGCCTGGGTTCCGCCGGTGGAGGTGCCCCCGGTGGAGGCTCCGCCGGTGGAGGTGCCCCCGGCGGAGGTGCCCCCAGTACCCGGATTGCTGGCAGCCGGCATCTGTCCGGCGCCCATCACCGCACTATTGGCGTTCTGCTGGGACTGGGCCGTCTGCAGCAATTCGGTTTGGGCTTTGATCTTCGCCTGATAGGCGATGGTGTCCTTGAGCGCGTTGATGAGCGGGTTCTGATTCGGCCGGTATTCCATCGCCGCGGTGAGTTCGTCGAGGTAGACCTTCGACGGCTTGTAGCCCATCGCCCGGAGTTTCAGCGAGATCCTGAGCAGGTTGGACAACTGTCCCCCGCCGGTTCCGACCGCGTAATCCTCCGCCAGATCGTCAAGCACATCGGCCTGGGCCACCGCGGTCGATCCGAAGACCATCCCGATGGCAACGGTAACGCCGGCAATGCCGTTGAGCACTCCCCGCCGCCAGCCGCGCCTGTCATGTGTTCCGGTCATCTGTCCCCTCCAGCTGGGCACCTGTTGTCGACGAGCCTAGCAGCGTCCGCGAGGTCGAGCTTCGCTCAGCTACTTCCCTTTGGGCTACTTCCTGACCAACGCGGTCCGCGCAGCGGCCGTGAGTGTCTTGTACTTCCCCGTATCGGCATCGAGGTACCAGCTGTTACGGCCGGCCCTGGGTAGGCCGGCGGCCCGAAGTGCCGACGACACCGGCCGGTAGGACGCACTCACCGGCAGGTCACCCACGATGTGCACGATGTCGGGCGGCAGTCCGGCGGGCATCGTCGCGACCGCTTCGCTCAGATCGGCGGCGGTCACACTCATCCCCGGCAGTAGCATGACGGCCGTGACAGCGAGCGTTCCGCCCGGCGTCTCCACCGGGTAGGTCAGGGCCAGATCCACACCCGAGATGGCACCGAACGCGTCGGTGACCGGGGCGGGGAAGACCACGCCACGCGGGGTGTGCAGGAACCCGGAGCGGTTACCGAGCAGCCAGTAGTCACCGTCGGCGTCGCGCCAGAACACGTACTCGGTGGAGATCCAGATGTCACCGGCGGAGAACACCCCGCGCTTGATCGACGCACTGGGGTCGATCGGCCCCCACGGACGAGCCAGCAGGATACCGATCTCCTCCCGGCCCGCGACCTTCACGAATCCACGGTCGGTCTCGACGATGAGATCCTTCTCGACGTCGTAGGCGCCCAATTCCACCTCGCCACCGCCGGGCAGGGGGCGGCCCTCGCTGCCCACCTTGACCCCGGCGACATTGGCCAGCACCGCCTGACCGTCGGAGGTGGTGAAGAACTCCACCACCTTGGCCGGGGCGAACACGTCGAGGATCCGCTGCCAGAGTCCGGTCGGCATACCCGAACCCATGAAGAGCCGGATCGGGTTGTTGCCCGCGATGGAATTCTGACCCGCCGCGGAGAAACTCGGGTCCGCGACGATCTCGCGCAGCATCGACCAGGTGTAGGTGACCACCGTGACGCCGTACTGGCGGATCTCGTCGAAGAAGCGTTCCGGCGCGAGCCCACGGGACAGCGCGATCCGCGCGCCGGCCACCACCGCGCCGCCGAGGCTGACCAGCAGGCCGGACTGATGATGCAGCGGAGTCAGGCAGTACACCGTGTCGTTTCGGGTCAGCGCGGCCGCCGAGGCGGTACCGAAGGCCGACAGCGCCCACCGGTAGTTGGTGATCTGTTTGGGCTCCAGCACACCGCCGCCGACGGAGTTGAACACCACGAACGCCACATCGCGCGCATACCCGGGATTGGCCCGGTACCACCCGGGCAGCTCCACCGCGCCGGGGTCGATCTGCTCCATATCGACCACCGTGCTGTGCGCGGGCAGGTCGAGTTCGCGGGTATCGCCACCACCGAGCACCAGGGTCTGCACGGGCAGCTTCGCCGCCGCGGCGAGGTTGGCCGGGTCGGTGATGAGTTCGGTGATCCCGCCGAGTCGGGTGGCTGCGGCGAGGTCACCGTCGGGCGGCATGAGCACGGCCACCCCACCGAGGCGGGAGAGCGCCGCGATGGCCACCATCGCGCTGGGGCGGGTGTCCATCAGGACCCCGACCCGGGTGCCCTGACGCACCCCGACTTCGATCAGCCCGCGCACCACATTATCGATCCGGCGATTGACCGCCTCGTAGGTGTGCACGCGGCCGTCGAACAACAGGAACTCACCGTCGGGAACTGAGTCGGCCTGCTCGGAGATGATGCGGCCCAACGAGATTCGGGTGTGGTCGTTGATCTGACCCAACCGCACCAGACGCGGCAGCGTCCGCATGGTCTCAATGGCCAGCGTGCGCACCGACTTGTTGACACCGGCAATGGCGTCGGTCGCGCCGCGAGCGATCGACGCGGCCAATTCGGACGCCTCGGCGACTCCGTGCATGACGCGCGAACTCATGGCCACACCGGATTCCTGGGCGGCGGGCGTGGAATCGGGCATCGGCACGATGTTGTCCGGTCGCTCCGCACCGCCGGACAGCCACTGCACCCAGTTCGCGACGGTGGGCCAGGTGATGGTGGATGCCTTCGATCCGACCACCAGACCGAAGTGGCCGGCCCGGATCATCACCTCGTAGACATCGGCCTTGGGCGAGGCGCGTTTGATCCCCCGCACCGACGCGGGCTGCCCGATGTCGTCGACCTCGCCGACGAACGCGAGCATCGGACAGGTGATATCGGAGAGCGTGACCAGCTGGCCCTTGATGGCGAAGCCGCCGGTCATCATCCGGTTGTGCGTGACGAACTGTTTGAGTAGTTCCGAAACCGCCGGTCCGGACCAGGCGATCCAGCCCTCGCTGTCGAGGAAACGTCGCTGTTGCTCGCGGGGCAGCAGTGCCTCGCGGTCATGCAGTTGCAGCAGGAAGTCGAATTTCGACTTCGCCGACTTGATCGGGTCGAGCATCTGGAAGCCGGTCCGGGCCAGCCAGCCCGGGATGTCGATGCGGTTGAACACGTGGTCGGCGAGGAACTCCGCGCCCACGACGCCCATGTTGGCCGGGATGCCCATCGGCAGTGCGGCCAGGGTGTCCACCGGCGAGCCGAACGCGACCACGCTGGCGACGTCCTTGGATTGGCGGTAGGCGGCCGTCTGATAGCTGAACATGCCGCCCTGGGAGTAGCCCACCAGGTGCACGGGCTGGCCGGTGGCGGCCGCAACGATGTCGATGGCCTCGCTGAGCGCGACGATGTGGTCGGTCAGGGTGCGTTCCATACCGCCGGCGACCTGGTCGGGCGAGCCGTAGTCGATCACCCACGGATCAAGTCCGGCGGCGTGCAGGATGCCGACCGCACCGTCTTCGCGGGTGACGTCCCACATATTGGCCGACATCATCATCGGATGGACCATCAGCGCCGGGGGTGCCGCTCGCCGGCGGCCGGGCCGGTTGTCCGGCGGGAAGTACCGCCGGAGCTTGTACATGTTGTTGCTCTCGACGATCTGGAACGGCGACGGCACGGCGCCGGTCTCGAGTCCGCCCCAGCGCGCCACCTCGTAGCCGTTCTGGGCGGTCGCCACGAGCCGCTCCAGCGGTTTGGTGATTGCCGATATGTTCAGATCCACCGTTGCTCCTGCCGAATGCTGTGCTGTCCCCCGACAGCCTAAGCTCTTCGCGGTGGCACACCTGCTGGGCGGCGAATCGCTGCACCTCGAGTACCCGACGCAGGTGGTGTTCGATGCCGTCACGGTGGGCGTCAACGACGGCGACCGGATCGGCATCGTGGGCCGCAACGGCGACGGTAAGTCCAGCCTGCTGGGCCTGCTGACCGGCCGGATCACCCCGGACGCCGGGCGGGTGACCTACCGCAGTGGCCTGCGGGTGGCGGCACTGGAACAGGCCGACACCCTCGACCCGAGTCATTCGGTGGCGCACGCCCTGGTGGGTGATCGCCCCGAGCATGAGTGGGCGGGGGATGCGAAAGTTCGCGATGTGGTGGCCGGTCTGGTGGCCGACCTCGACTGGCAGGCACCGGTGGGCGCACTGTCCGGCGGTCAGCGTCGGCGGGTTCAGTTGGCCGAGTTGCTGATCGGCGATTGGGATGTGATCGCCCTCGACGAACCCACCAACCACCTCGACGTCGAGGGCATCACCTGGCTGGCGGCACATCTGCAGGCGCGCTGGGCTCGGACGTCGGGTGGCCTGCTCGTGGTCACCCACGATCGGTGGTTCCTCGACGAGGTGGCCACCACCACCTGGGAGGTGCACGGTGTGGGCTCGGATAGGAGCAATCAGGGCAGCGTCGTCGAACCGTTCGACGGCGGTTACGCGGCGTATGTGCTGCAGCGCGTCGAGCGGGACCGGGTGGCGGCCGCAACGGAGGTCAAGCGGCAGAATCTGATGCGCAAGGAGTTGGCCTGGCTGCGCCGGGGTGCACCGGCGCGTACCTCGAAGCCGAAGTTCCGGATCGACGCGGCCAACGAGTTGATCGCTGACGTGCCGCCCGTGCGCGACACCGTCGAGTTGGCCAAGCTCGCCACCTACCGGCTTGGCAAGGACGTCATCGACCTGCTGGATGTGTCGGTGTCCTACCCGGGAATCGATGGCGCCGAGGTGCCGGTGCTGCGCGATGTCGAATGGCGGATCGCCCCCGGCGAGCGCACCGGCATCGTCGGCGCCAACGGAGCCGGCAAGTCCACCCTGCTGGGCCTGATCGCGGGAACCATCACTCCGGATAGCGGCCGGGTCAAACGGGGTAAGACGGTGCGGCTGGCGATGCTGGACCAGCAGGCCGGTGAACTCGTCGAGATCGCCGATGATCTGGTGCGCGATGTCCTGGGCCGGCTCAAGGCCGGCTATCTGGTCGATGGAAAAGAACTGACTCCGGCACAACTGTTGGAGCGCTTGGGTTTTGGCCGCGATCAGCTGTCCACCCGGGTGGGTGAGCTCTCCGGTGGCCAGCGACGGCGGCTGCAGCTGATGCTGACCCTGCTGGCCGAACCCAATGTCCTGGTACTTGACGAGCCCACCAATGACGTGGATATCGACATGCTCTCGGCCACCGAGGATCTGCTCGACTCCTGGCCCGGCACCCTGATCGTGGTATCGCATGATCGCTATCTACTGGAGCGGATCACCGATCAGCAGTACGCGATCCTCAACGGGCATCTGCGGCACCTGCCCGGCGGGGTCGATGAGTACCTTCGTCTGGCCGCTCGGGATCCCCGCAGGGATGCCGGCCGGGACTCGGCGCCGAAGTCCGCCTCGTCATCCGCCCCGACCGCCACCGTGCTGTCCGGTGCGGAACTGCGCGGCGTGCAGAAGGAGATCGCGGCGTTGGAGCGGGCGTTGGCGAAACTCGCCGCGAAGGTCGACGCCACACACGTCGCACTGGCCGAGCACGACCAGTCCGATCACGCCGGGATCGGCCGGCTGAACGGTCAGCTGCGCGAGCTGGAAGCCGAGCTGATTGATAGGGAGACCCGATGGATGGAACTCTCCGAATCGATCGAATAGTTCAGCGCCGCAACCGGTCTCGGAGTTCGGCAACGGTGGCCCACAATCCGCGCAGCTGCCGTGCCACCTGATCCGGGGAGGTACCGCCGCGCGCATCGCGAGCGGCGACCGAACCGGTCACCGTCAACACCGCGCGCACCTCGGGTGTCAGCTCGGGATGGATCTGCGTCAGTTCGGCATCGGTGAGCTCACCAAGTCCCGCACCCCGCGCTTCGGCCAACCGCACCGCCGCACCCGCCGCCTCGTGTGCATTGCGGAACGGCACCCCGCGTCGTACCAGCCACTCGGCGATATCGGTGGCCAGGGTGTAGCCGGCCGGGGCCAGCGCGGCCATCCGCTCGATGTCGAAGTCCAGGGTGGCAACCAGGCCGGCCATCGCGGGCAGCACCAGTTCGAGTTGGGCCACCGAATCGAAGACCGGTTCCTTGTCCTCCTGCAGATCCCGGTTGTAGGCCAGCGGTTGCGCTTTGAGCGTGGCCAGCAGACCCGCGAGGTTACCGATCAGCCGACCGGACTTGCCGCGGGCGAGTTCGGCGATATCCGGGTTCTTCTTCTGCGGCATGATCGAACTTCCGGTCGACCACGCGTCGTGCAGGGTGACATAGCCGAATTCTGTTGTGCTCCACAGAATAATGTCCTCGGCCAGCCGCGAGATGTCGACGGCGATCATCGCCAGCACGAAGGCGGCCTCGGCGGCGAAATCGCGGGACGCGGTGGCGTCGATCGAATTATCCGCCGCCGCAGCGAAACCCAGATCCGCGGCGATGGCGTCGGGATCCAGGCCCAGCGATGAGCCGGCCAGCGCACCGGAACCATACGGTGATACCGCGGTGCGGGCATCGAAGTCGGCGATGCGGTCCACATCGCGCAGCAGCGGATGGGCATGCGCAAGAAGGTGATGCGCCAGCAGAACCGGTTGCGCGGCCTGCAGATGCGTCTTGCCGGGCATGACCGCCATCGGATGCGCGGCGGCCTGCGCGGTGAGCGCCTCGACGACACCGAAGACACCGTCGGCCACCCGGCGCATCGCGTCGCGCAGCCACATCCGGAACAGCGCGGCCACCTGATCGTTACGTGACCGGCCGGCCCGCAACCGGCCACCGAGGTCGGCGCCGACCCGGTCGATGAGTCCACGTTCCAGTGCGCCGTGGACGTCCTCGTCGGTGAGCAGTGGGGTGAAGCTGCCGTCGGCGATGTCGGCACCCAGGCTGTCCAGTCCGACGAGCAATGAGTCGCGCTGCTCGTCGGTCAAGAGCCCGGCTTTATGCAGCACCTTCGCGTGCGCCTTCGACGCGGTGACGTCATAGGGCGCCAGCACCCAGTCGAAGTGGGTGGAGCGGCTCAGGGCCACCAGTTCCGGGGCGGGACCGTCGGCGAACCGGCCACCCCACAGCGATCCCTCGTTGGTGGTCACGTCTGTTCGCCCCGCATATCGCCCCGGGCAGATTCGTCTGCCCGCATATCTCTAGCCGCGGCAATCTTTGACGACAGTCCGTGCAGGTGCACGAAGCCCTTGGCCGCGGACTGGTCGAAGGTATCGCCGGCGTCATAGGTGGCGAGGTTGAAGTCGTACAGCGACTCCGGGCTGCGCCGGCCGTTGACCGAGATGTGCCCGCCGTGCAGCACCATCCGGATCTCGCCGGTCACCCGCTCCTGGGTCTTGGCGACGAAGGACTCCAGCGCAGTCTTCAGCGGCGAGAACCACAGTCCGTCGTAGACCAGTTCGGCCCAGCGCCGATCGGTGGTCCGCTTGAACCGGCCGAGTTCGCGTTCGAGGGTCACATGCTCGAGTTCGGTGTGCGCGGTGATGAGCACCATCGCACCCGGTGCCTCGTAGATCTCCCGGCTCTTGATGCCGACGAGGCGGTCCTCGACGACGTCGAGTCTGCCCACGCCCTGGGCGCCGGCCCGCCGGTTGAGTTCGACGATGGCCTCCAGAACCGTGACCGGGTTGCCATCGATGGACACCGGCCGACCGGCCTCGAAGCCGACGATCACCTCATCGGGAGTGTTCCAGTTCAGCGTGGGGTCTTCGGTGTAGTCGTAGACGTCCTTGGTGGGGGCGTTCCAGAGATGCTCCAGGAACCCGGTCTCCACCGCGCGACCCCAGACGTTCTGGTCGATGGAGAACGGCGAGCGTTTGGTGACGTTGATCGGGATCGCGTTCTGCTCCGCGAACGCGATGGCCTTCTCCCGGGTCCAGGCATAGTCGCGGACCGGGGCCAGCACGTCGAGATGCGGTGCCAGCGTGGCGAATCCGACCTCGAAGCGCACCTGGTCATTGCCCTTGCCGGTGCAGCCGTGGGCCACGATGCCACCGTCGAATTGTCGCGCGGCGGCAACTAGATGCTTGACGATCAGCGGCCGGCTCAGCGCGGAGACCAGCGGATAGCGATCCATGTAGAGGGCATTGGACTCGATGGCGGGCAGGCAGTACTCGTTGGCGAACTCGTCGCGGGCGTCGATCACCACCGCTTCGACGGCACCGCAGTCCATGGCCCGCTGCCGGACCAACTCCATATCCTCGCCGCCCTGTCCGAGGTCGATAGCGACCGCCACCACTTCTTTGCCGGTCTCCCTACCGATCCAGCTGATGGCCACCGAGGTGTCCAGGCCGCCGGAGTAGGCCAGGATGACGCGCTCGGACATGAAGTTTCTCCTCTGGGTCAGTGCTTGACGAACGGCTTGACGGGCGTCTAACGAATGTTCTCGAACATGGTGGCCAGTTGCGCGCCGGTCATCGGCTCGCGGGCGATCACCAGAATGGTGTCATCCCCGGCGACGGTGCCGACCACCTCGGGTAGTGCGGCGCGGTCGATGGCACTGGCCAGGTAGTGCGCCGCACCCGGCGGGGTGCGCAGCACGGCCAGGTTGCCACTGGCGTCGGTGGATACCAGCAGTTCGCCCAGCAGCCGGGATACCCGTTCGGTGCCGCCGGAGACACCGCGGACCGGGCTGCCGTCCTCGGGCACCACGTATACCCCGCCGCCGCCGTCGGCGCCGCGCAGTTTCACCGCGCCGAGTTCTTCCAGGTCCCGCGACAGGGTGGCCTGGGTGACGTCGATGCCGTCATCGGCCAGCAGCGCGGCGAGTTCACTCTGGCTGTGCACTGACCTCGACGAGAGGATCGCGACGATGCGCGCCTGACGCCCGGCCCGGGTGGTGGCGACTTCGGGGGACCCGGTCATTGGGGTCCTCGGGATCCCCGGGGCGCTCGTTCCAACAGCCACACCAGCAGCGCTTTCTGCGCATGAAGTCGGTTCTCGGCCTCGTCCCACACCGCGCTGTGCGGACCGTCGATCACCTCATCGGTGATCTCCTCGCCCCGATGCGCCGGAAGGCAGTGCAGCACAATGGCTTCCGAGTCCGCCCGGGCCAGCAGTTCGGCATTGAGCTGGAAGGGCCGGAACGGGCCCACCCGGTCCAGTCCGTCATTCTCCTGGCCCATGGACGTCCAGGTGTCGGTGACGAGCACATCGGCGCCCGCGGCGGCGGCGTGCGGGTCAGTGGTGATCGTGACCGTCGCACCGGTCTCGGCGGCGCGGGCCCGCACGGCGCCGACGACGGATGCGTCGGGTTCGAAGCCCGCCGGGGCGGCAATCGTCACGTGCACACCGGCGGTGACTCCACCGAGCATCAGCGAGTTCGCCATATTGTTGGCGCCGTCACCGAGATAGGACATCCGCAATCCGGACAGGGACCCCTTTCGTTCGGCGAGGGTCTGCAGATCGGCGAGTATCTGGCAGGGATGGAACTCATCCGAAAGTGCATTGACCACCGGAACCGTTGCCGCCGCGGCCATCTCGTCGAGGCGGTGCTGGCCAAAAGTCCGCCAGACGATCGCATCGACGTAGCGGGACAGTACCCGGCCGGTGTCGGCGAGGGTCTCGTCGCGGCCGAGTTGGGTCTTGCTGCCATCGACGACGACGGCATGCCCACCGAGTTGGGCGATGCCCATCTCGAAGGAGAACCGGGTGCGGGTGGAGTTCTTGTCGAAGATGACCGCCACGCCCCGGGGTCCCTCCAGTGGCCGGCGACTCATCGGGGACTTCTTGAGTTCGGCGGCCAACCCCAGCACCTCGGCCTGCTCGGCCGGGGACAGATCGTCGTCGCGCAGAAAGTGTCTCAGCCCGGTCATATCCGGGCCTCCGTGTCCGCGGTGTCGAGGATGCCGGGCAACGCGGCCAGGAAACTGCCGATCTGCGCCTCGGTGATGATCAGTGGCGGCGCCAGCCTGACGACATCGGGTGCGGCCGCATTCACCAGAAAGCCGGCGTCCCGGGCGGCCAGCTCGACAGCCTTGGCGTGCGGCGCGGTCAGCACCACCCCGCGCAGCAGCCCACGGCCCCGGACGTAATCCACCAGGGGGTGGCGCGCTGACTCGATACCGTGCGCCAGGATCGTGCCCATCGCGTCCGCGTTATTGCACAGGTCGTCGTCGTCGAGCACACGCAGCACCGCGCACGCGGCGGCGGCGCAGACCGGGTTGCCGCCGAAGGTGCTGCCGTGCATACCGGGTGTCATCAACTCGGCGGTCGGGCCGATGGCCAGGCACGCGCCGATCGGTAGGCCGCCGCCGAGTCCCTTGGCGAGGGTGACGACATCGGGCGTGATGCCGTCGTGCTGATGGGCGAAGAACGTCCCGGTGCGGCCGACTCCGGTCTGCACCTCGTCAATCACCAGCAGAGCGCCGTGGCGGCTGGTGATCTCGCGTGCCGCGGCCAGGTAGCCGGCCGGCGGCACCACCACGCCGCCCTCCCCCATGATCGGTTCGAGAAACACCGCGGCGGTGTCATCGCCGACGGCGGCCGCGAGCGCATCGACATCGCCGAAGGGCACGTGCGTGACGTCACCGGGCAGCGGCTCGAACGGCTCCCGCGCAGCCGGTTTCCCGGTGAGCGCGAGTGCGCCCATGGTGCGGCCGTGGAAAGCATTCTGTGCGGCAACGACTTTGGTGCGCCCGGTCAGCCGGCTGATCTTGAAGGCCACCTCATTGGCCTCCGCACCGGAGTTACAGAAGAACACCCGCGCGTGGGTGCCGAGGTGGCCGACGAGCGCTTCGGCCAATGCGACACCGGGTTCGGTGGCGTACAGGTTGGAGACGTGGCCGAGGGTGTTCAACTGCGCGGTGACGGCCTCGATGATCGCCGGGTGCCGGTGGCCCAGGATATTGACGGCGATCCCGCCGAGCAGATCCAGATAGGTCTTACCGTTGACGTCGGTGACGACCGCGCCGTCGCCGGAAGCCAGTGCGACAGGTGGGGTGCCGTAGTTGTCCATCATGACCGTGCGCCAGCGGTCGAGCATCGTGGTCACGTTCTCACCACCTTCGTTCCGGTGCTGCCGAACATTCCGGTGAGCACGCAGTGCTCGACCCGGCCGTCGATCACGTGCGCGCTGGGCACCCCGGCCAGTACCGCGCGCAGGCACGCTTCGATCTTGGGAATCATGCCCTCCTCGAGTGTGGGCAGTAGTTGCGCCAGGGTGTCGGTGTCGATCTCGGCGACCAGCGAGCCGCGATCCGGCCAACGGGTGTAGAGACCTTCGACGTCGGTGAGCATCAGCAACGTCTCGGCATCCAATGCCTCGGCGATCGCGGCGGCGGCGGTATCGGCGTTGATGTTGTAGACCACGCCATCGGTATCCGGGGCGAGGGTGGAGATCACCGGAATCCGTCCTGCCGCAATGAGATCGCGCACCACCGCAGTATTCACATGATCGACGTCGCCAACCAGGCCGATATCGGTCTCAACGCCGTCGACCCGCACACTGCGACGCACCGCCGTCAACAGTTTTGCGTCCTCACCGGTGAGGCCGACGGCGTACGGTCCGTGCGCATTGATCAGATTCACCAATTCCCGGCCGACCTGTCCGAACAACACCATGCGGACAACGTCGAGAACCTCGGGCGTGGTGACCCGGAATCCGCCCTTGAACTCGCCCGCGATCCCGAGGCGCTTGAGCATGGCAGTGATCTGCGGGCCGCCGCCATGCACCACCACCGGGTGGATGCCGGCTTCGTGCAGGGCCACGATGTCGGCGGCGAATGCGGCCTGCAGTGCGGTATCGGTCATGGCGTTGCCGCCGTACTTGACCACGACGATCTTGCCCTGGAGAGGCTCGGTGTTGACATTGATCGGGGTGTTCATGAGCTATACGCCGAGTTCTCTTCGACATAGGCGTGCGACAGGTCGGTGGTGCGGATCGTGGCCGCGGCGTCACCCAGTTTGAGGTCGATGGTGACGTCGATCTGCGGACCGGACAGGTCGACATCGCGGGCACCGGGCGCCCCGGCACCGTTGACGCATACCGGAAACCCGTTGAACGCAACCGTGATCCGGTCCGGTTCGATCGGGAACGGCGACATGCCCACTGCGGCCAGCACCCGGCCCCAATTCGGGTCGGACCCGAACATCGCGGTCTTGACCAGGGAGTCGCGGCCGACGATCCGGGCGGCGGTGACTGCGTCGTCGGTCGTGCGCGCCCCGGACACAGTGATGCTCACCCGTTTGGTCACGCCCTCGGCGTCGGCCTGCATCTGCGCGCACAGGTCATCACAGACCCGCAGCACCGCGTCGTCGAGATGGTCCTGGCTGGGCCGGATCTCACTGGCGCCGGAGGCCAGCAGCAGCACGGTGTCATTGGTCGAGCAACTGCCGTCGACGTCGAGGCGATCGAAGGTGCGGGCGGCCGCGCGGCGCAGCGCGGTGTCCAGAGCGGCGGCGTCGGCGACGGCATCGGTGGTCAGCACCACCAGCATGGTGGCCAGCGACGGTGCGAGCATGCCCGCGCCCTTGGCCATCCCGCCCACGGTCCAGTTCTCGCCGGAGTCCAACGAATGATGCAGCGCAACCTGTTTCGGCACGGTGTCGGTGGTCATGATGGCGTGTGCGGCATCGCCGCCACCGACCAGACCGCCGGCGAGTTCGTGGACGATCTCGGTGACGCCGGCCAGCACCCGGTCCATCGGCAGCCGGTCACCGATCAATCCGGTGGAACAGATGGCGACCTCGATGGGGCCGGTCTCGGTTCCCCAGTCCGACAGGGCCGCGGCCACCGCCTCGGCGCTTGCGTGGGTGTCGGCGAAACCGTCCGGTCCGGTGCAGGCATTGGCACCGCCGGAGTTCAGCAGCACCGCGCGCAACCGCCCGGTCTGCAACACCTGCGCGCTCCACAGCACCGGGGCGGCCTTGACCTGGTTGCGGGTGAACACCCCGGCCGCGGCGTAGTCCGGGCCCTCGTTGAACACCAGTGCCAGATCCGGCCTGCCGGATTTCTTGATCCCGGCGGCGATCCCGGCAGCCCGGAACCCCGCCGGTGCGGTGACGCCCTGATTGCGCAGCAGTCTCACGGCGCCACCCCGACCACCGACAGCCCGTCGGTCTCCGGCCAGCCCAGTGCCAGGTTCATCGACTGCACCGCCGCACCGGCTGTTCCCTTGACCAGATTGTCGATCACGCAGATCGCCACCATCACCCCCGCGTCAGCGTCGACTGCGACCGCCAATTGCGCGGCATTACTTCCGATCACCGAACCCGTGGTGGGCAACTGACCCTCAGGCAGCAGATAGACAAACGGCTCTGCGTCATAGGCCTTTTCGTACGCCGCGCGGATCTCCGACAGCGACGACGAGGTGCGCGCCGTGCAGGTCGCGAGGATCCCCCGCGCCGTCGGGATCAGCACCGGGGTGAACGAGACGCTGACATCGCGGTCGGTGACGCCTCGAAGTCCCTGAGCGATTTCCGGGGTGTGCCGGTGTACACCGGCGATGTTGTAGGCGCGCGCCGATCCGATCACCTCCGAGGCGAGCAGGTCGACCTTGGCGGCCCGGCCCGCTCCCGAGGTGCCGCTGACGGCGACCACCGTGACATCCGGTTCGATGAGACCGGCCGCCACCGCCGGCAGCAGCGCCAGCAGCGCCGCCGTCGGATAGCAGCCCGGCACCGCGATCCGGGTGGCGCCACGAAGGCGGTCCCGACAACCGGGGAGTTCGGGCAGGCCGTACGGCCAGTGGCCGGCGTACGGCGTGCCGTAGAAGCGCTCCCAGTCACCGGCATCGGTGAGCCTGAAATCGGCACCGCAATCGATGACGACGGTGTCGGGGTCGAGTTGTTCCGCCAGGGCGGCGGAGTGGCCATGCGGCAGGGCCAGGAACACCACATCGTGCCCGGCCAATATCTCCACCTCGGTGGGCTCGAGTACCCGCTGGGCCAGGGGCAGCAGATGCGGGTGGTGCTCGGTCAGCGTCGTCCCCGCACTGGCCGCGGCCGTCAGCGCGCCGATGCTCATCCGGCCGCCCGCGTATCCGGGGTGGCCGAGCAGCAGGCGCAGGATCTCCCCGCCGGCATACCCACTGGCACCGGCAATCGCCACCGAAGTCATCGGTTTATTGTGCATTGTTATGCACCGTGGTGCAAATTCATGCCCGGGCCTACCCCCGCAGGGCTGCCCCGAACCGCTCGCCGGCCGCGGCCACGCCGGCATCACGTGCGGCACTGGCCTCGTCCTCGGTCAGGGTGCGGTCGGCGGCCCGGAACCGCAGGGCCAGGGTCAGGGATTTGCGGCCCTCGCCGATCTGCGGTCCGGTATAGACGTCGAACAGGGCGATGTCCTCGAGCAGATCGCCCGCCCCGGTGCGCACCGCGTCGATGACGCCCTGGGCAGCCACCTCCGCGTCGACGACGAGGCTGACGTCCTGGAAGACCGCCGGGAACGGTGACACCCGCGGCGACGGCAGTCCGGCACTGAAAGGGATCGCGTCGATATCGAGTTCCACCGCGCACGTGCCGCTGGGCAGCCCGGACCGCTCCACCACCGCGGGGTGCAGTTGCCCGGCATGGCCGACCACCTGATCGTCGACGACGACCTCGGCGCACCGGCCCGGATGCCACGGCAGGTGGTGCGTCGGCCGCAGTTCAACCTCCACACCGGCGGCACGGGCGATCACCCGCACAGCCTCGAATGCATCGGCCGCCTCGACGGGACGGCCGGGACCCCACGGTCCGCGGGGCTCGCGCAATCCGGCCAGCACAACGCCGATATGCACCGGCTGGTCCGGCAGGGCCTCGTCCAGCAGAGCGATCTCGGCATCGGTGGGCCGGCGATCGGTGGGGATCAATCCGATGGTCCGGGTCTGCGTGGTCGGCTGCGCCACCTGGGCAATCGAGAACAGCGCCACATCGCAAAATCCCCGGGATACGTTGCGGGACAACGCTTCCAAGAGTGCCGGCAGCAGTGTGGTCGCCAGGTGCGGTCGGTCGGCCTCCAGTGGATTGAGCACGGACGTGGTGCTGCGACGCGGGTCGTCGCCGTCCAGACCCCACTGGTCGAATACCCCGGCGGGCAGGAACGGCGTGGGCAACACCTCAACGAACCCCGACAGCGCCAACGATTTACCGATCGCACGGCGGCGCTGCTGGCCCGGTGTCAGGCCGCGGCCCGCGGGCGCAGGCGGCAGCACCGAGGGAATAGCGTCGAGGCCCTCCAGTCGCAGCACCTCCTCGACCAGGTCGGCGGGGGCGACGATATCGGGGCGCCAACTCGGCGGGGTCACGGTCAGCACGTCCGAACCCGGGTCGGAGGCCACCCGGGCACCGATCTGGGTGAGCCGGCGCACCGTGGCGCCATCCGGGTACACCACACCGGCCATCCGGTCGGGAAGGTCGACGGGCATCCGCACCGGCGGCGGCGAGAAATCCTCTCGCGGCGGGTCACCGCGCCAGTCGGTGAGCGCGGAACCCGCTGTGCCATCGGCGATTTCGGCCAGCAGAGTCGAGGCGCGGTCGATAGCCGCAACCGAAATGGCGGGGTCCACCCAGCGTTCATAGCGGCGGCCGGCCTCACTGACCAGATGCAGCCGACGGACGGTGCGCGATACCGCGGCCGGATCCCAGACCGCGGCTTCGAGCAATACGTCAGTGGTGTTCGCGTCGATCTCGGTGCTGCCCGCGCCCATCACGCCGCCGATCGCGGCGACAGCCACATCGTCGACGATCAGCACGTCGCCGGGTTCCAGTGTGCGGTCGATGCCGTCGAGGGTGACCACCCGCTCCCCCGGCTTGGCGAACCGCACCGCGAAGTCGCCGTGGATCCGACTGCGGTCGTGGGCGTGCATCGGGTGACCGAGTTCAAGCATGACGTAGTTGGTCACGTCGACGGCCGGCGAGATCGGCCGGATGCCACTGAGCATGAGCCGCCGACGTAGCCACCACGGTGACACCGCTGACGGATCGATGCCGGTGACCGCGCGCAGTGCGAATCGGCTGACCCCGGTGCCGGGCTCGATCGTCACCGGTAGTGCGTCACCCTCGGCGGGCAGCGCCGGCACGATCGCAGAGTCGAAGGCGGGGTCAACGAATTCCAGGTCGTAGGCGCAGGCAATCTCACGAGCGATGCCGCGCACCGAGAGGCCATAGCCGCGGTCGGGTGTGATGGCCAGATCAAACACCACATCGTCGAGACCCAGCACGGCGATCGCATCGTCACCGGGTTCGGCGGTCCCGGGCGGCAACACGAGGATGCCGGAATGGTCCGTCCCCATGCCGAGTTCGGCCGCCGAGCAGATCATCCCGTCGGAGGTCCGGCCATAGGTCGTGCGGGTGGCGATCTGGAAGTCACCCGGCAGCGTGGCGCCGGGTAGTGCCACTGCCACCAGGTCACCGACGGCGAAGTTTGTTGCACCGCAGACGATCTCCTGCAGATCCGATGCACCCACGTCTACCGTGCATGCCCGGATGGGTTTCTTGAATTCGGTCAACTCCTCAATCGTCGCGACCCGACCGATCTTCAATGGTCCGCTGACCGGGCCGAGGGTGATCACATCCTCAACCTCGTGCCCGACCCGGATCAACGCCTGTTCCAGATCTGCAGGCGAGACGTCCCATCCGGGTGCTCCGGCCCGTACGACATCGCGCAGCCAGCTGTAGGGAAGCCGCATCAGACGCCTGCCCCGAACGGCAACGAGAACCGCACGTCGCCTTCGACGATGTCGCGCATATCGGGGATGCCGTTGCGGAATTGCAGGGTGCGTTCCAGACCACAGCCGAAGGCGAAGCCGGAGTAGATCTCCGGGTCGATTCCGGCGGCGCGCAACACGTTGGGATTGACCATGCCGCAGCCGCCCCACTCCACCCAGCCGGGCCCGCCCTTCTTGCCGGGGAAGAACACGTCCACTTCGGCCGAGGGCTCGGTGAACGGAAAGAAGTGCGGCCGCATCCGGGTGCGCGCCTGGGGCCCGAACTGCGAACGCGCGAACGCGTCGAGCGTGCCGCGCAGATTCGCCATCGTCAGCCCGCGGTCCACCGCGAGTCCCTCCACCTGATGGAACACCGGGGTGTGGGTGGAGTCGAGTTCGTCAGTGCGGAAGGTGCGGCCGATCGAGATGATGTACACCGGCAACTCGCGGGCCAGCAGGGTGCGCACCTGCACCGGCGAGGTGTGGGTGCGCAGCAGCTGACGGGAGCCCTCCGGGGCGATATAGAAGGTGTCGGACTCACTGCGCGCCGGGTGGTCGGGCGGGAAGTTCAGTGCGTCAAAGTTGAACTGCTCGCATTCCACCTCGGGGCCTTCGGTCAACTCCCAGCCCATCGCTACAAAGGTGTCGGCAATGTTCTCGGCCAGGATCGTGATCGGGTGCCGCGCGCCGAGCGCGTGCCGGGTCGACGGCAGCGTGACGTCAATGGCTTCGGCGACCAGAACTTCCTCGTCGCGCCGGGCGCGCAAGACAGCCAGTCGCTCGTCGAACAGCGCTTGCGTCTCGGCACGGGCGAGGTTGACCCGCTTGCCGGCGTCGGCGCGGTCGTCTTTGGCCAACGCGGCCAAAGCCTGCCGGGCCAGGGCCAGCGGCGCGCGGTCGCCGAGGTGCTCGGTCTTGGCGCGAGCCAACGCATCGAGGTCGCCTGCCGCCTGGAATGCGTCGCGGGCTGCACCGACGGCGACAGCCAGCGCGTCCTGCGACACCGGGTCTTGGGAACCTTCGACGGGTTGCTCACCCACGGGGCGAGATTCTCCTTAGCTGGCCTGGATTTCGCGGCCCGGGTGTGACGGAAGTGCCGACGTGGAGATCATAGGTGATGCCACAATGGCGCCTCGGCGGGCATTTCGCGCGGCCGGAGGAGGTCGGATGATCAGAGTGCTCAGCGTCGGCGCGGTGTGGGCAGCCGCGATCGCCGTTGCGATGATGGCTCTCAAGATCGGCGTGGGCTGGTGGATCCTGGCGGCGGTGCTTGGCGCACTGGCGGCCCTGGGCACCTGGGACCTGCTGCAGACCCGGCACTCGATCCTTCGGGCCTATCCGATTCTGGGTCACGCCCGGTTCGTGGCGGAGTTGATCCGACCGGAGATCTACCAGTATTTCATCGAGTCCAACACCGATGGCGCACCGTTCAATCGGGAGAGTCGCGACGCGGTATACCGGCGGGCAAAGGGGATGAAGGGCGACGAACCATTCGGCACCGAACATAATCTCAATGCCGTCGGCAACGAGTTCCTCCGGCATTCACTGCGGGCCAGGATGGCCACCAACCTGAAGCCCACGGTGCGCCTCGGCGGACCGGACTGCACCCAGCCCTATGACATCGCGCTGCTCAATGTCTCGGCGATGAGTTTCGGTGCACTGTCGGGTAACGCGATCGAAGCGCTCAACGGCGGAGCGGCGAAGGGTGGGTTCGCCCACGATACCGGCGAAGGCGCGATCAGCCCGTATCACCTCAAGCACGGCGGTGACCTGATCTGGGAGATCGGTTCGGGCTACTTCGGCTGTCGCACCGCCGACGGCCACTTCGACGCCGAGAAATTCCGGGAGAAGGCCAATCTTCCTACCGTCAAAGCGATTTCGATCAAACTGTCCCAGGGTGCCAAACCCGGCCTCGGTGGCGTGCTGCCGGGACCCAAGGTGACGCCCGAGATCGCCGAGACCCGGGGCGTGCCCGTCGGCCAGACAGTGGTGTCCCCGCCGGCGCACACCGCGTTCACGACACCACTGGAGCTGGTTCACTTCATCGCGACGCTGCGCAGCCTGTCCGGCGGCAAACCGGTCGGCTTCAAGCTGTGCATCGGATCCCGCACTGAGTTCCTGTCGATGTGCAAGGCGATGATCCGAACCGGCATCACACCGGATTTCATCATCGTCGACGGTGCCGAGGGCGGTACCGGTGCGGCTCCGCAGGAGTTCGAGGATCACGTGGGAATGCCGCTGACCGAGGGCCTGATGCTGGTGCAGAACTGTCTGGTCGGCACCGGCCTCCGCGAGCACGTCAAGATTGGCGCATCCGGCAAGGTGACCACCGGCTTCGATATCGTCCGCCGCATCATCCAGGGTGCGGACTTCACCCTGGCGGCCCGCGCGATGATGTTCGCGGTCGGCTGCATCCAGGCGATGAAATGCCACACCAACCACTGCCCCACCGGGGTCGCCACCCAGGACGCCGGCCTGGCCCGCGCACTGTACGTACCGGACAAGATCGACCGAGCGGCCAATTTCCAGCAGTTGACGGTCGCCAGCGCCGCCCAGATGGTGGCATCGATGGGACTGGACAGCTTCGCCGAATTGGAGCCGTCGATGTTGAACCGACGCATCGACTCCTACCGCACCGGAACCTACGCCGAGATTTACGAGTGGCTGATGCCCGGCGAACTGCTCGATGATCCACCGGAGGCCTGGCTGTCGGATTGGATCGAGGCCAGCGCCGAGGAGTTCGTCTGAGGTGACTTCCAAGCCCGTCGTAGTGCCCAAACCACCTGTGCAAGTGCGGCACCCGCCACTCCGAGGACGATGGTCTGAGGCACCTCGTCATAGGCGATCAGCAGATAGCAGAAGGCCGATGCGACGGCCAGTAATACATATCGCGGCCGTGTCCAGTGCGCAGATCCGCGGAATCGCGTGCCGAGCGCCATGCCGAGTACCAGTGCGACCGCGTGCCCGACAGCCGTGAAATCGCCACCGCTGACTACCGCCGAGCCACACGCGACCGCCAACCACCATCCGATCCACGCCGCGCGCCAGCGTTGCGGTATCGCCGCGGTGAAAGTGCCCAACACCGCCACCGAGCCGTAACTCATACCCACGTCGGCGACGTCAGCGATCGATCGAGATTGCAACCCGATACTCACTGCCGCCGCCAGGCCGCCCGCGACCAGAAGGGTCGCGCCAATATGCCCGACTGCGAAGGCGACCAGTAGCCGCCTGCTGTGCCACAGCAATTCGCCCAGTGCGAGCACTGCCACCACACCGGGAAGCCAGATTTGGATGGAGTCCACCGGGTTGACGAAGGCACTGCTGATCAGCGTGCCGATCCGGCCCTGGCCGAGGTTATGCAGATTGGTGCTGGCGTTCCGGATGACGTGCGCCTCGACCTTCGACCCGAAATGCAGTAGCGCGAAGGCCACCGCGGCCAGTGCTGCGCCGAATGCGAATGTCACCTTCAACCGCCCCAACCGGGACAGGATTGCGGTGATCATGCGCCTTCCGGCTCATCCTCGCTCGACGCATCGCGCTGCGCCTTGACCCGGTACATCACCAGGTCCGCCGGCACGCCCTGCTGACGTGGCGCGAACACCTGGCGACGCACCCGCGTAACACTCACGCCGAGCGACTCCAGATCCTCGGCAGAGATCCGATCCAGCGTGGGCCCCGAGATGATGAGCCCACCGCGGGTGGCGCGCTCCATCACCCGGGCCGCGATGTTGACGTCCACGCCCAGCCAGTCCGCACCGATGCGCTGCGGTCGGCCGGTGTGGATGCCCGCTCGCATGCGTGGCGTATAGCCCTCCACCTCAACAGTTTTCACGGCTTCCAGCGCCTCCACTGCGGCACGAACCGCGGTGGCCGGCTCAGCGAAGGCAGCCATCATGCCGTCGCCCATGCGTTTGACGATCTGGCCGCCGGCATCCAGCACAGGTGGCTCGGCGGCTTGGGCCACCTGGCGCAGTAGGCGCAGCGCGGCATCATCGCCGGCCTGCAGCGACCATTCCGAGAAACTGACCAGGTCGGTGAATAACAACGTCACCTCGGCGTTGGCCGGACGACCCGATACCCGCTCGGTGATGGCCTGCCACAGTTGCAGCGTGGCCAGGCTCACCTCCCGGGTAGCGACTTCGCGCTCCGGCATCAGCCGATCGGCAGCCCGCGCGGCCGCCTGTGCGCCACTATCCCCGGCCGCCGAAAGCGGATCACCGAAGTCGGGATCGCCGGGAAGCAGGCGCCGGGCGCGGCGGATAGCCGCGATGATCTCGGGGTTGCGATTGGTATTGCGCAGCCAGCCGGAGATGCCCTGCGCGGGGGCGCCCGACTCGGCGCCAGACTCCTCGACCGACTCGACTTCCACAGCGATCAGCCTAGGCTCTGCCGCTGGACGCGGGCGCTCTGATACAGACAGATCGCCGCGGCCGCAGCCACGTTCAGGCTCTCGGCACCGGCCGACATCGGGATCAGCACGCGATGATCGGCCAGTGCGGTGACCGCCTCGGGCAGTCCCTGGGACTCCGGGCCGAACACCCATGCGGTCGGCGCCGCCAACATATCGGCGTTATCAAGACTCGTATCACCGTCCAGTGTGGTCGCCACGATCCGCAGGCCCGCCGAGCGCAGCTGTGACAGCAGTCCGGCGGTATCTGTTTCGGAGATGACCGGGACCGCGAAGATGCTGCCCGCCGAGGACCGCAGGCACTTTCCGTTGTATGGGTCCACGCTGTTGCCGGCGAAGACCACCGCTGCCGCGCCCATCGCGTGCGCGATCCGGATCAGCGTTCCGGCGTTGCCGGGTTCGGAGAGATCCACCGCGACGGCGATCAGGGTGGGCTTGTCGCCGAGAACCTCATTGAGCCGGGGTTCTGGAATTCGACACACTGCGACGAGCCCCGACGGAGTGACGGTGTCGGACAACGCTTTCGCAGCCGGTTCCGTCACCAGTGTCACCGCCAAATCGCGCAGAAGATCAGGATGACGGTCAACTGCTGCCGGAGTGGCGAAGACCTCCTCCACCACCCCACACGCGGCGGCGGCCTCGACGAGATTAGGCCCTTCGGCCAGGAATCGGCCGACGCGAACCCGCCCGGTGTGGCGCTGAAGTTTGACCGCAGCCACCACCCGGGCGGATTTCGGCGTCAGGATGTCCGACGTGCCCATGGGGCCGGAACCATCCGTCCCCGTCAGGCAGCCTCACCGGACGGCGCATTGACGTCCTGCGGCAGTGCAGCTTTCGCGATATCGACCAGTGCGGTGAACGCGGCCGGATCACTGATCGCGATCTCGGAGAGGTTCTTGCGGTCGACCTCCACACCGGCGGCCTTGAGACCCTGGATCAGCCGGTTGTAGGTGATGTCGTTGGCGCGGGCCGCCGCGTTGATCCGGGTGATCCACAACTTGCGGAAATCACCCTTGCGGGCACGCCGGTCGCGGTAGGCGTAGTTCAACGAATGCAGTTGCTGCTCTTTGGCTTTGCGGTAAAGCCGGGACCGCTGGCCGCGGTAGCCCTTGGACGCCTTGAGCAGGGTCCGCCGCTTCTTATGGGCATTGACTGCGCGCTTGACGCGTGCCATGGGTGTTCCTCTTCTCGCTCGTTCGACAAGTTCTCGAAAAGTTAGGGGGTGCGGCGTCAGCCGTTGAGCAACTTCTTGACGCGCTTGGTGTCATTGGCCGCGACGGTGGTGCGACCGTCGAGGCGGCGGGTCCGCTTGGACGCCTTGTGCTCGAGAAGGTGGCGACGGCCCGCCTTCTGCCGCACGATCTTGCCGGTTCCGGTCTTGCGGAACCGCTTGCCTGCCCCGCTGTGGGTCTTGGCCTTGGGCATCTTTCCTCAGTTCTCTTCTCTCGGTGGTGACTAAGCGGTGGTCTGCTCGGTGCTGGTCTGCTCGGGGGTGCTCTCGTCGGTGGTGCTCTCGTCGGTGGCGACATCCTCGGCGGGTTCGGCCGCCGGCGCTCCGACGACCTGCGTTGCCGCCTTGGCTCGAGTCTTCGCGCCGCGGTGCGGTGCCAGCACCATCGTCATATTGCGGCCGTCCTGCTTGGCCGAGGTCTCGATGAAGCCGTGGTCGGCGACATCGGCGCCCAGTCGCTGCAGCAGTCGGTAGCCCAATTCGGGCCGGGACTGCTCGCGACCGCGGAACATGATCGTCACCTTGACCTTTGACCCGGCTTCCAGGAAGCGGATGACGTGACCCTTCTTGGTCTCGTAATCGTGCGGGTCGATCTTGGGACGGAGTTTCTGCTCCTTGACGACGGTCTGCTGCTGGTTTTTGCGAGACTCGCGCAGTTTCTGTGCCGTCTCGTACTTGAACTTGCCGTAATCCATGATCTTGCACACCGGAGGTTTGGCCTCCGGGGCTACTTCGACGAGGTCGAGATCAGCATCCGCTGCCACGCGGAGAGCGTCTTCGATGCGCACGATGCCCACCTGCTCCCCAGCGGGTCCGATCAAGCGGACTTCAGGTACGCGGATGCGCTCGTTGACGCGGGTCTCAGTGCTGATGGGGCCTCCCTGGTTCGGTCTGTTGGACAGACCATCCATGGGAATCCGGAACAGCTCGCAGGACACGCCACCAGCATTCTGTCCGGTCGCAACGTGCCAACCGAACAAAAAGGCCCTGCATAAAGCAGGGCCCAAGCCGACCGATCACGGCATCAGCCGCCTGCGCCATGCGCAGTACGGATACCCTGGGGTATCCGAGACCGGACCGCTCAACCTTCGGATCGTGATCCGCGGCCGGCGGTGGGAGTGGGACTCCACTTGCTGTCCTGGCATACGCCGGGACGGTCGTCCGTGGAAGTCTAACAGCCATGATGGATAACCCCGACATCCGCGATCTGGCTGAGGTACCCGCGATCGAGGTGATCAGCCGTGCCGCGGTCATGCTGATGAGTTCGGCGGCCGAGAAGATCGGGCTGTCGTCGGCCGATCCCGAGACCAGCGAATATCGCGACCTCGATGAGGCGCGACGGCTGATCACCGCGCTGGCCGGACTGGTAACGGCCGCGATGGAGTACCTCGGGCCGCACGCGAAACCCCTTCGGGACGGCCTGCAAAGTCTGCAACTGGCGTTCCGGGAGGCCAGCGCGGCGCCCGACGAACCCGGTTTCGGCCCGGGCGAGAAGTACACCGGGCCACTGCACTGAGGCGCGCCGTCACACAGAAGGTGATCAGCGAATATCCTGGCGGTCTATGACGGTCACGATGCGACGGACGCGGTCCGGGTTGCACTGGGTGCCCGCGGCGGCGGGCTGGATTCTGGGCGTCATCGCGTTCGCCTCGCTGCTGTCGAGTATCTCGCCGACGATCCGGCACCTGACCAAGGTTCCCCGGGAGTTCGTCGACACCTACCTGTTCAACTTCCCCGACACCAGCTTCGCCTGGGCATTCGCACTTGCCATCATGGCCGGGGCGCTGGCCGCGCAGAAGCGGATCGCCTGGTGGGTGCTGGTGGTCATCCTGGTGATCACCGTCGGCTTCGACATCGGGTCGCTGATCAAGACTGACGGCAGCCGTTACGAGGACATCGGCGAATTCCTGGGCCTGACATTTCATATCGCCGTCATCGCGGTGCTGGTGCTGGCGTACCACGAGTTCTCGGCCAAGGTGCGTCGCGGAGCGCTGTACAAGGCCGCCGCGGTGCTGGTCGCCGGAAACCTGTTGGGCATCGCGCTGGCCTGGGGCCTGCTAGAACTTTTCCCTGGTTCGCTGCAACCCGACTACCGGCTGGCCTACGCGGTCAACCGGGTCAGCGGGTTCGTCGTCGCCACGCCCGATCTGTTCGCCGGAAAACCGCACGGATTCCTCAACGCGCTGTTCGGCCTGTTCGGTGCGCTGGCACTGATTGCCGCCGCGGTGGTGCTGTTCCAGTCCCAGCGCGCCGAGAACGCCCTGACCGGTGAGGACGAGTCCGCGATCCGCGGACTGCTGGAGGTCTACGGCAAGAACGACTCCCTGGGGTACTTCGCGACGCGTCGGGACAAGTCGGTGATCTTCGCGTCCAACGGGCGGGCCGCGATCACCTATCGCGTCGAGGTCGGTGTCTGCCTGGCCAGTGGCGACCCGGTGGGCGATCCGCGCGCCTGGCCGCAGGCGATCGCGGCGTGGCTGCAATTATGCCGGGATTACGGCTGGGCGCCGGGCGTGATGGGCGCGAGTTCGACTGCCGCCCAGTCATTCCGCGAGGCAGGCCTCACGGCACTGCAACTCGGCGACGAAGCGATCCTGTATCCGGATCAGTTCCGGTTGTCCGGGCCGGATATGAAAGCGGTACGCCAGGCCGTGACCCGGGCCAAGCGCGCAGGCCTGACCGTCCGCATGCGCCGGCACCGGGATCTGTCCGAGACCGAGATGGCCGACGTCATCACACGCGCCGACGCCTGGCGCGACACCGAGACCGAGCGCGGCTTCTCGATGGCACTGGGCAGGTTGGGCGACCGGGCCGACGGCGACTGTCTGTTGGTGGAGGCCGTGCAGGCTGACCAAAAAACCGGGGAGGCCGTGCAGGATGACCAAGCGGCAGGTGACGCCACCGTCGTCGCGATGCTCTCGCTGGTGCCGTGGGGCAGTAACGGGCTGTCACTGGATGTGATGCGACGTTCACCGCAGTCACCCAACGGGACCATCGAGTTAATGGTCACCGAGTTGCTACAGCAGGCCGAAACCGTTGGCGTTAATCGTGTTTCGCTGAATTTTGCCATGTTCCGGTCGGCATTCGAACAGGGCGCCCAATTGGGTGCGGGCCCGGTGGCGAGGCTGTGGCGGGCCCTGCTGGTGTTCTTCTCGCGCTGGTGGCAACTGGAGACGCTCTACCGGTCCAATATGAAGTATCAGCCGCAATGGATACCGCGGTACGCCTGCTATGAGGACACCCGACTGATCCCGCGGGTCGGCGTCGCCTCGGTGATCGCCGAGGGTTTCCTGGTACTGCCGTTCAGCCGACGGGCTAGGCAGCACACCGGCCAGTACTCCAAGGTGCCACGTGACATTGCCGCCACCGCGGGACTGAACGCCGACGGCAGTGCGCCGTCCGTCGCCCTGACCGACACCGACGCGGCCCGCGATGAACACCGACTGCCCGAACAGGTGCGGGTTCGGCTGGCGAAGCTGAAAGCCTTGCAGGACAGGGGCATCGACGCGTATCCGGTAGGCCAGCCACCGAGTCACACCATTTCCGCGGCGATCGCCGCCGACGACGGCGCCTCGGTCACGGTGGCTGGGCGGGTGCTGCGGACCCGGGACTACGGCGGGGTGACGTTCGCCCAATTGCGGGACTGGTCCGGCGACGCGCAACTGGTGCTGGAGCGCTCGGAAATCGATTCGGGCACAGCAGATTTCGCCGGCGTCGACCTCGGTGACCTGATCGAGGCAACCGGCACCATGGGTTACAGCCGCAACGGCACCCGCTCGGTGCTGGTGCGCCAGTGGCGAATGCTGGGCAAGTGTCTGCGACCCCTGCCCGACAAATGGAAGGGCCTGACCGACCCGGAGGCGCGGGTGCGGGCACGCTACATCGACCTGGCTATCAACCCGGTGGCCCGGGATCTCATCCGGGCCCGCAGCGAAATCCTGCACTCGATCCGGGAGACGTTGTTCGCCAAGGGTTTTCTTGAGGTCGAGACGCCGATCCTGCAGCAGATCCACGGCGGTGCCAACGCCCGGCCGTTCCGGACCCACATCAACGCCTACGACCTCGATCTGTACCTGCGGATCGCGCCCGAGCTCTATCTCAAACGCTTGTGCGTGGGTGGAGTGGAACGCGTCTTCGAGCTCGGTCGCGCGTTCCGCAATGAGGGCGTGGACTTCAGCCACAACCCTGAGTTCACCCTGTTGGAGGCCTACCAGGCGCACGCCGATTACCTCACGTGGATCGACGGCTGCCGGGAACTCATTCAGAACGCGGCGGCGGCGGCCAACGGCTCGCAGGTGGTGATGCGGCCCGCAGCCGATGACTCGGGCGCACTGGTGCCGGTCGACATCTCCGGACACTGGGCGACGAAGACCGTCCACGCCGCGGTGTCGGAGGCGATCGGCGAGCACGTCGATGCCGATACCGAACCGGGAACACTGCGTCGGCTCTGTGACAGCGCAGGTATCCCCTATTTGAGCCACTGGGATGCCGGCGCTCTGGTGCTGGAGATGTATGAACACCTCGTCGAGGGTGACACCGAGGCACCGACGTTCTATACCGACTTCCCCACCTCGGTGTCGCCACTGACCCGCCCGCACCGCACCAGGCCCGGTGTGGCTGAACGCTGGGACCTGGTGGCCTGGGGCGTGGAGTTGGGCACCGCCTACAGCGAGCTGACCGACCCTGTAGAGCAACGACGCCGCCTGCAACAACAGTCCCTGTTGGCGGCCGGCGGAGACCCCGAGGCGATGGAACTCGACGAAGACTTTCTGCAGGCCATGGAGTACGCCATGCCCCCGACCGGGGGTCTCGGGGTGGGGGTAGACCGCGTGGTCATGCTCATCACCGGCCGAAGTATTCGAGAGACGCTACCGTTCCCGCTGGCAAAGCCGCGCTAGCCTGGTCAGGTGGACCAGCACATCTCGTTGATGCAGGGCTGGGCTCCCCTCGCAATTCAAGCCGTCACGGTGGCGTTGCTCGTATTCGCGATCGGGTGGCGGACCCGCCGATGGCGGCTGGTGTGGCTGCCCGTGTCTGCGCTGGTCGGCGTCGCGCTGGCGTGGGGCACGCACTGGAATATCTCCACCAACGGGCTCGCCGGCGATCCTGCTCCCCGCGGTCTGTGGCTCTGGCTTGGACTGACTGGACTCGCGGTCGGTGTGGCGGCGCTGGGGTGGCGGTCGGCCGACTGGCGCCGCCGCGGGGCGTCGCTGCTGACGGTGCCGCTGACCATGCTGTGCGCGGCGCTCATGCTGAACCTGTGGGTGGGCTACTTCCCCACTTTTGCGACGGCCTGGGGTCAGTTGACCGGAGGGCCACTGCCCGGTCAGACCGACCAGGCCACCGTCGCCAAGATGCTTGCCACCAACACCGTCCCGGCCAAGGGCAAGGTACTGCCGGTCACGATCTCGGCTGATGCCTCGGGGTTCGCCCACCGCGCCGAGTTCGTGTACCTGCCGCCGGCCTACTTCGCCAGCGACCCGCCGCCCGCACTGCCGACCGTCATGATGATCGGCGGGCAGTTCAACACCGCCGCGGACTGGTTACGCGCCGGCAACGCCATCGCGGCCATCGACGCATTCGCCGCCAAGCACGGTGGCAATGCGCCCGTGTTCGTCTTCGTCGACTCAATTGGTTCGTTCAACAACGACACCGGTTGCGTGAACGGCACGCGGGGTAATGCCGCGGACCATCTCACCGAAGACGTCGTGCCGTACATGGTCGACAATTTCGGGGTGAGCGACGATCCGGCAAACTGGGGCGTCGTGGGCTGGTCCACCGGGGGAACGTGTGCGGTCAACCTGACGGTCAAATATCCAGAGTTGTTCAGCACGTTCGTCAATATCGACGGCGACATCGCACCCAACACCGGCACCAAGGCGCAGACCATCGAGCGTCTCTTCGGCGGTGACGCTGCCGCATATGCAGAGTGGGATCCGGCCACTCTGATCACCGAGCACGGGAACTATCGCGCTGTCGCGGGATGGTTCGCGGTGTCCGCCCCGGCGGGCGCCGTCGGCGCTCCGATCCCGGGTTCGGTGTTACCCGAGCCGCCCGATTCCGTTACGGCGAGCACACCGACCGAGGCCGCACGTGCGCTGTGCGGGCTGGGCGACGCCTACGGCATCGAATGCTCCGTGGTTCCGCAGGCAGGAAAGCATGACTGGCCCTTTGCGGCGCAGGTGCTCGCGGCCTCGCTGCCGTGGCTGGCCTACCAAATCGACACCCCCGATGTTCCCGAGGTCGCGCTGCCGGGCACCTCGACGCAACCCGACGGGGTCAGCATTGCCGCCGATGGCGGGGCGGCGCGCCAGCCCACGGGAGTACGGTGACGCTCATGGCCGAAACGCCCGAGCAGGACGCTCCAGAGCCCGCGACTCCGCCGGTACCCGCAACCGCCACCGTGGCGTCCCCGCTGCCGCCTGTTCCCGCCCCAATTCTCGACACCGGATACACCGACGCCGGGGTGCCGACACTGGATGGTGTGCGGGAAAAAATCGAAACCCGGTACGGAACAGCCTTGGGCGCAACCGAACTCGCTGAAGAAACTCCCGAGGTTCGTAACGCAGCCGATCAGTACGATGCACGACAGAAGGCCGCTGCCGAGAAACTCGAGGAGATCCGCTCCTCGATGCACAAGCCGGAATAACCGTCCGGGCCGCACTGCCTCGACTAGCCGGCACCTCGTTTACGTAGTTTTCTGAGCAATCGGTCGGGGTGGTGGTGGTTGTTGATTCCGCCTTTGACGGGAAGGTGGGGCGGTGCTATCCATTCGCACGTGCCATCGGGCAGTTTTCGGGTGCGCCAGCCGCCTTTTGTGACGAGTCGGTTGTGTGGTCCGCAGCCGAAATCGAGGTCATCGATGTCAGTGGTGCCGCCGTCAGCCCAGTCCAGGGTGGCGTGGTGGACTTGGGAGCCGTAGCCGGGCACGGTGCAGTTGGGAAAGGTGCAGCCGCGGTCTTTGTTGTGTAGAACGATTCTCTGGTCGGCGCTGGCGATGCGTTTAGTTCGGCCCAGCCATAGTGCTCGGCCGGTGGCTTTGTCGAAGATGGTCAGGTAGTGGTAGCTGTGTGAGGCCATCCGGATCAAATCACTCATCGGCAGCAGAGTTCCGCCGCCGGTAGTGCCGACTCCGGTTTGGTCCTGGAGATCCTGCAGTGTGGTCGACACGATGACGGTAACGGGCAGTCCGTTGTGCTGGCCGAGTTTGGGATTGCCGAGCAGGCTGCGCATGATCGCGGACAGCGCGTCGTGTTGGCGTTGGGCGTGGCTGCGATGATCGCCGTCGATGCGGGCTTGAGTGGGGTCGCCCTCAATCAACGGTGTTTGGTCGGCGGGGTTGCAGCGCCCGGGTGCGGCGAATTTGGCGAATAGGGCATCAATCTCGGCACGCAGGGCGGGGGTGGCCCATAGCCGGCCCTGGCTCATGCCGTTGGACTGTTGGGGTCCCCAGGTAAATCCGCGGCGCGCCGCGCGGTCGGCATCGCTGAACACCCCGTCGGGGTTGAGGATCAACGCCAACTGCGCGGCCACTTTTACCAACTGATCGGGCCGCATCAGGCGGGCCTGTTCGGCGAGCAGCGCTTCGGCATCGCTGCGGTCAGCCGCGCTGACCGCCAGGGGCAGTTCGTCGAGGAAGCGGGCGATCACCCGGACATGCTCGACGTCGAGGTCCCCGGCCCGCCACGCCGCTGCGGTCGCCGGGTGGCGGGCTGGCAGCGTTTCTCCCAGCAATGACGTGCGCGGCGCCAACGGTTCCGCGAGCGTGACCCGGCGGCGGGCTTCAGCGGGGGTGATGCGCAACCAATCAGCCAGCACCTTATGCGGGGCACCACCCAACTCAGCGGTATTTCGACGCGACAGCTCGACCGCGGCATCCCCACACACCACCCGGTGGCGGCGCACCAGCGTCTCGCACCGATCGGCCACCCCGACCAGGTCGGTGGCCGACAACCCGGACAGATCCAGTCCGGTCAGCACATCGAGAGCGGCGTCGATCTGGTCGACCGCCTCGGATACGTCATTCGAAAGCATGTTCGAACAATAAAACAGGGTGCCGACAAAAAAACCAATCGACTAATCAACTGTGGACCAACACGAGACTGTGGATAACTAGGCGCTGACCTTCTTGCGCCGCGCCACCTTCTTGGGCGCCGACTTGGGCGCCACTGGAGCCTCCAGCATCCCGGCCAGGAACGTGCCGGTGTAACTCGCGGACACCGCGGCGACATCCTCGGGCGTACCCTCGGCGACCACCGTGCCGCCACCACCGCCGCCCTCGGGACCCATATCGACGATCCAGTCCGAGGTCTTGATGACGTCAAGGTTGTGTTCGATGACGATCACCGAGTTGCCCTTGTCGACAAGACCATTGATGACCTTCAGCAGTTTGCGGATGTCCTCGAAGTGCAATCCGGTGGTCGGCTCGTCGAGGATGTAGACGGTGCGCCCGGTAGAGCGCTTCTGCAACTCCGCCGCCAGTTTCACGCGCTGGGCCTCACCGCCGGACAACGTCGGCGCCGGCTGTCCCAGTCGCACGTAACCCAGACCCACCTCGACGAGGGTCTTGAGGTAACGGTGGATAGAAGTGATCGCCTCGAAGAACTCGGCCGCGTCCTCGATCGACATATCAAGCACCTCGGAAATGGTCTTGCCCTTGTAATGCACCTCGAGTGTCTCGCGGTTGTAGCGCGCGCCCTGGCATACCTCGCACGGCACGTACACGTCGGGCAGGAAGTTCATCTCGATCTTGAGGGTGCCATCACCCGAACACGCTTCGCAGCGGCCACCTTTGACGTTGAACGAGAATCGGCCGGGCTGGTATCCGCGAACCTTGGCCTCGGTGGTGGCGGCGAACAGCGTGCGGATCTTGTCGAAGACGCCGGTGTAGGTGGCCGGATTGGAGCGCGGGGTGCGACCGATCGGCGACTGGTCGACCCGCACCAGTTTGTCGACGTGTTCGAGGCCGTTGATCCGGGTGTGCCGGCCGGGCACCTGACGCGCTCCGTTGAGACGGTTGGCCAGCACGGTGGCCAGGATGTCGTTCACCAGAGTGGACTTGCCGGAACCCGACACTCCCGTCACCGCAGTCAGCACACCGAGTGGGAATGACACGTCGATCTCACGCAGGTTGTGTTCCCGGGCGCCGACCACCGTCAGTTGACGCTTACGATCAATTGGCCGACGGATGGCGGGAAGTTCGATGCTCTTCCTACCGGAAAGATAGGCGCCGGTAAGCGATTTGGGGTTCTGCAACAGGTCTGCGTAGCTACCGCTGTGCACCACCTGGCCGCCATGCTCCCCGGCGGCGGGCCCGATATCGACAACCCAGTCGGCGTGGGCGATGGTGTCCTCGTCATGCTCGACAACGATCAGCGTGTTGCCCAAATCCCTGAGCCGCGTGAGGGTTTCAATCAAACGCCGGTTATCGCGCTGATGCAGCCCGATAGACGGCTCATCGAGCACATAGAGCACGCCGACGAGACCGGAGCCGATCTGGGTGGCCAGCCGGATGCGTTGCGCCTCACCGCCGGAGAGCGTTCCGGCGGCCCGGGCCAGCGAGAGGTAGTCCAGGCCGACGTCGAGCAGGAAGCCCAGCCGGGACTGCACCTCCTTAAGTACCTGCCCGGCGATCGCCTGTTCACGGGTGCCCAGGGTGAGTTCGTTGAGGAAGTTGGAACACTCCCGGATGGACAACTCGCACACGGCGGCGATGGACTTCGGATCGTCGCCGGCCGACAGCGTCACGGCCAGGATCTCCGGCTTGAGCCGGGTGCCGTCGCACTCCGGGCACGGGACGTCGCGCATGAACCCTTCGTAGCGTTCCTTCATCAACTCCGAATCGGTCTGTTCCAGCCGGCGCTGCAGAAACGCCATGACTCCTTCGAAGTCGGCGTGATAGGAACGCGTGCGGCCGTAGCGATTTCGGTAGCGCACATGCACCTGTTCGTCGCAACCCTCGAGGATCGCCGTGCGCGCCTTAGCCGGGAGCTTGCGCCACGGGGTGTCCATGTCGAACCCCATCGACTCCCCCAGCCCGGCCAGCATGCGGGTGAAGTACTCCGAACTTTGCCCCATCGCCCACGGTGCCACCGCACCATCGGCCAGGGTGCGATCCGGATCGGGTATGACGAGTTCGGGATCGACCTCCTTGCGAATGCCAAGACCGCTGCACTCCGGGCACGCGCCGTAGGGCGAATTGAACGAAAACGACCGCGGCTCAAGATCATCCACCGCCAGCGGGTGACCGTTCGGACACGCAAGCTTCTCGGAGAAGCGTTGTTCGCGATGCGGGTCGCTTTCCTCACGGTCGACGAAATCCAGCACCACGATGCCGTCGGCCAGACCCAGCGCGGTCTCCACCGAATCGGTCAGCCGCTGTTTGGAACTGGCCTTGACGGTCAGCCGGTCGACGACCACCTCGATATCGTGCTTTTCCTGCTTCTTCAGCGTCGGCGGCTCGGTCAGGGAATGCACCACACCGTCGACCCGAACCCGGCTGTAGCCCTGGGTGTTCAGCTTGTCGAAGAGGTCGACGAACTCGCCCTTGCGGGTCCGCACCACCGGAGCGAGCACCTGAAACTTGGTGCCCTCGGCCATGGCCAGCACCTGATCGACGATCTGCTGCGGGGTCTGTCGCGCGATCCGCTCGCCACACACCGGGCAGTGCGGCGTGCCGGCACGCGCGTAGAGCAGACGCAGGTAGTCGTAGACCTCGGTGATAGTGCCGACGGTGGAGCGCGGGTTGCGGTTGGTGGATTTCTGGTCGATGGATACCGCCGGAGAAAGCCCCTCGATGAAGTCGACGTCGGGCTTGTCCATCTGACCGAGGAACTGCCGCGCATAGGCGCTCAGGGATTCGACATAGCGACGCTGACCCTCGGCGAAGATGGTGTCGAATGCCAGCGACGACTTGCCCGACCCGGACAGGCCGGTGAACACGATCAGTGCGTCCCGGGGAAGGTCGAGGTCGATGCTGCGGAGGTTGTGCTCGCGCGCTCCCTTGACGATCAACCGGTCAGCCACCCGCCCATGCTATGCGGCGGTCCCCGGCACCGACGTCGGCAGTACCGTGATGTCCATGACAGTCGTCGACGACACCTATACCGGCCACGTCGAGTCGCAGACCGCCACGCGGCGAACGCTGCCGGGCGTGACGATCATCAAGGCCTCAGTGGGTCCGATGGATAACAACGCCTACGTGGTGACGTGTTCGGCCACCGGCGAATCGCTGTTGATCGACGCCGCCAACGACCCCGAACTGCTGGTGGCCCTGCTCGCCGAACACGCGCCGAAACTGGAGATGATCGTCACCACCCACCAGCACGGCGACCACTGGCAGGCCCTGGAGGCTGTCGCGGAGGCCACCGGCGCGCCGACTGCCGTCCATCAACTCGACGCCGAGGCGCTCCCGGTGGCACCGGACCGGTTCCTGGCCGGCGGCGACACCATCGTGATCGGTGAGCTGAACTTCGACGTCATTCATCTGCGCGGTCATACACCGGGCTCGGTGGCGCTGGCGCTGCGGCCGGCCGGTGATCGGACGGCGGTTCAGCTGTTCACCGGGGACTGCCTGTTCCCGGGCGGGGTCGGAAAAACCTGGGAGCCCGGCGCGTTCGAAGAACTCCTGGGCGACGTCAGCAGTCAACTGTTCGGTGTCTACGGCGACGACACCGTGGTGTATCCGGGGCATGGTGACGACACAACGCTCGGCGACGAGCGTCCGCATCTTGCGGAGTGGCAACAGCGCGGTTGGTGACCCGCGACAGCGGCGCTAGTCGTGCGTGCGTTACTATCTGCATATGAACGCAGATAAGGGTGCTTGCAGTCGCCGACTCCCTGCAGACGAGGTGGATTTGGTAGTCGAGGTCTTCCGCATGCTGGCGGATGCCACCCGCGTTCAGATCCTCTGGGCGCTGGTACGCCAGGAGATGTCGGTGGGCGACCTAGCGGATCACGTTGATAAGCCGGCCCCGAGCGTCTCCCAACACCTGGCGAAGCTCCGGATGGCACGCCTTGTCCGCACGCGCCGCGAGGGCACCACTATTTACTACAGCCTCGACAATGACCACATCAAGCAACTGGTGACTGATGCCGTGTTCAACGCCGAGCATGCCGGGCCGGGTGTACCCGGCCATCATCGTGACGCCGCCGACCTCACGCTGCTGCACACTCAGGCCCCTGCCCGGAACAAGTTGAACCGGAAGGGAAGCCGCGCATGACACACGACTCACATGCTTCAGCGACCGGCCATGAACACAGCCGCGACACCGGCCATGACCATGACCACCCTCATGGCCACGACCACGGACATGGGTTCACGGCAGCCGTCCGCGAGTTGTTCATTCCGCACAGCCACGACGCCGCCGACAGCATTGACGGCGCGCTGGAGTCCAGTGCCGCCGGTATCCGCGCGGTGAAGATCAGCTTTCTGGTGTTGATCGCCACCTCGATCGCCCAGGTGGTGATCGTGATCATCTCGGGATCGGTGGCACTGCTCGCCGATACCATCCACAACTTTGCCGACGCGCTCACGGCGATCCCGCTATGGGTCGCGTTCGCATTGGGCGCGAGGCCCGCGACCCGCCGGTACACCTACGGCTTCGGTCGCGCCGAGGACGTCGCAGGACTCTTCGTGGTCGCAATGATCGCGCTGTCGGCGATCGTCGCCGGCGTGGAATCGATACGTCGCCTGACCAATCCGGTACCGATCAACCATGTCGGCTGGGTCGCCGCCGCCGGACTCGTCGGCTTCATCGGCAATGAACTTGTCGCCGTGTATCGCATCCGGGTCGGACGCCGCATCGGCTCAGCCGCCCTCGTCGCCGATGGGCTGCACGCCCGCACCGACGGGTTCACGTCGCTGGCGGTGCTGCTGGGTGCCGGTGGAGTCGCTCTCGGCTTCCCGCTTGCAGATCCGATCATCGGGCTGATCATCACCGTGGCCATCCTCGCCGTCCTGCGGACCGCCGCTCGCGATGTGTTCCGCCGCCTCATGGACGGCGTGGACCCCGCACTGGTGGACTCCGCTGAGGCGGCACTCGCAGCAGAACCGGGCGTTACCGGTGTGCGGAATGTGAAGATGCGGTGGATCGGCCACCGGCTGCACGCCGAGGCCGAACTCGACATCGACGCCTCCGTGACGCTGGCTGACGCACACCGAATCGCTCACGAGGCCGAACACACCCTCACCCATGCGGTGCCAAAGCTCTCGACCGCACTGATCCACGCCTACCCCGCAGGCATCGACTACTGAACTGGGTGAGCCGGCCGGGGGATGCATCGGTTCGCCGAAAGTGGAAGTTTGCCAGCCGCTGGGTTACGGTAGTTCGGAGCCAGGGGGCAGACGTGATTCCGCATCGCAATACCGGTCGTATCAGCACATGGGCGATTGCCCTGGGTATTGGCGCGGCGATGACCGCCGCGGGCACCGGAGTTGCCAGCGCCGATCCGGCGGCTCCCGCGACCGAGCCCTCGAGCGTCGCCGACTCGGCGCCGAATTCCACAGCAGCTAAGACCACAGCGACTCGGCCCGGTCCGCCGCGTCACGGCCCCCAGCCGGATCAGCCCGTCCGCCAATCGGCGACCCCACCGGACCGCGACACCATCGATCCGCCGACCACCTCGCGCCCCGCCGCGCTCGCGGCACCGACACGGACCATTGCCGCGCTCGCGGCACCGACACGGACCATTGCCGCGCTCGCGGCACCGACACGGACCATTGCCGCGCTCGCGGCACCGACACGGACCATTGCCGCGCTCGCGGCACCGACACGGACCATTGCCGCGCAACGGCGGACGGCTCGACTGACGAACCCGGGCCGCAGCATCGACCCGGCCAGCGGCCCCACTGGTGGCGATCCGATCGAGTCGCCGGTGTCGTGGATGGCGGCGGCGGCCGCATCGCGAACGTCGGGCAGCCCCCGGGCAGCGGCACTGCAGGCGACCTCACCACCGACGCCCCAGCCGCTCAACCCCGCCGGCCCTAAGGCCGCCGCCGCCCAGCAGCCGACCGACCCGTTCAGCGCCGTCTTCTCCGGCCTTGCCGCGGCCTTCTTCAACCAGACCCCGACGCTTCGCCCGGCCCAGTCCGGATCGAGCACCAACGGCGTCGTCAATGGCAACCTCAACGCCGCGGATCCGGACAGTCCGGCGCTGCGGTTCACCATCACCGGTAAGCCGACCCACGGCACCGCCACGGTCAACCGGGACGGCACCTTCTCCTATCTTGCGGACCCGTCGGTCGCCGCAACCGGCACCACGGACACGTTTCGGGTCACGGTCAGCGACGCCGCGAGCGGATTCCAGCTTCACGGCATCGGCGGTTTGATCAATTTCTTGAGTTTGGGCCTGATCGGCCAGCCCGGCGACTCCAGCACCAGCACCGTGACCGTCACCGTCTCACCGTTCAACAATCTGCCCACCGGCTACGCCGTCTTCGGCACACCGGACCCGACCACCGGCGTGGTGCTCGGACGCGTCGTCGGCAGCGACGTCGACGCTGATCGGCTAACCTACAGCGGTTCAGCCACCACCGTTAAGGGTGCCGTAATCGTCACTGCCGCAGGTAATTTCGCTTATACGCCGACCAGTCAGGCGCTACAGAACGCCACCGCGCCCACCGCCACCGCCGCCGACCGACAGGACAGCTTCGACGTCACCATCGACGACGGACGAAGCGGGACGGTAGCGGTTCCGGTCACCGTGCAGATCGGCCAGAGCGCGCCGCTGTCCACCTTCTGCGGCTGCACCCTGATGCCCGCGGACACCGTGTTCCACGCCGACGTACGAAACCTGCCGGTGCTGACGAAGTCCGGCACCTGGTTGTCCGTGCTCGGCGCCGACCGGGGCGCGACACTGCGCGCCACCTGGGGCGGCGAACCCTGGATGGGCAGCATTGGCGGCATGCCGGTGAACGTGGTCAGCGCGTCGCAGCGGACCGAACGGGTGATCTTCAATCGCGGGCTGTCCACCAGCGGCCCGAGCATCGATGACCGGCCGTACGCAATCCCGGACTACCCGATCGTGGAGGGCATGGGTCCGGCGGGTTCGGGCACGGTGCCGGCCTGGGACCGCCACCTGCTGGTGTTCCAGAAGGGCACCTGCATCTCCCAGGAGCTGTACAACGTCGCCAACGGAGTCGAACTGCCGGCCAATGGCATCGGCGACGCCCTGGCCAACGGCATCTACGCCAATCAGTACGGCTCTGCCTGGATCGCCGAAGCCGGCGTGCGCTACGACATGAGCGACCCGCTCTACCCGGCGATCGGCGCGGCGAATGCCTCCCGGCTGCCCTACCTGCCGCTGATCCTGCGTCCCGACGATCTTGAGCGCGGCCATATCGATCACATGCTCGGTATCACGATCGCCAAGGATCGTGGCACCGGCTACACCTGGCCGGCGCGGGACGGTGACGGCACCGGGACCAATCCCGACGGCGTGCCGATGGGTACCGTGCTGCGACTGCGCGCCGACTTCGATATGACGAGCTACTCGCCTGCCACCCAGGTCATCCTGCGCGCCCTGCAGGAGCACGGTGCCGTCATCTATGACTCGGGCAACCGGGGCGAGGACGGGGCGCGCGTGCTCGGCATGAGCAACGGCTGGACCGGCACCGACCACATCACCGCACAGCGTGAACTCGAACGCGTCCCGCTGACCGCATTCGAGGCCGTCGACGTGATGAGCCTGGCCCTGGATCCGGCGGCCGGCTGGATGATCCGCTCGACGGTGATCTGACTCAGATCCAGCCGCGGCGTCTGAACATCACGTACAGCACCACCGACGTGATCACGCTGAGCAGTGCGCTGGTCACCACTCCGGAAACCTGACTGAATCCCGGGTAGGGAACGTTCTGGCCGTACCAGCCGGTGACCAGGGTGGGTACTGCGATGATCGCCGCCCACCCGGTGAGCTTCTTGACCACGATATTGAGCCGGGAATCCTGGAGCGACAGGTTGGTCTCGAACACCGTGGTGATCATGTCGCGCAGGGAATCCGTCCACTCCCCGGCGCGGATGACGTTGTCGTACAGGTCGGCGTACCAACCGTCAAGATCGGCCGCGTCGCTGCGACGAATGGTGTTCACCACCTCGCGCATCGGCAGCACGATGCGACGCAACTCGACGAGTTCCTTGCGCAACCGATAGGTGTTGCGCTGGATGGTGCGGTTGTCACCGGTGTCGTCGAACAGTTCGTCCTCCAGTGACTCAATGGCGTCGTCGAGTTGCTGAATGGTGTCGAACTGTTCGTCGACCACAACGTCGAGCAACTCGTGCAGTAGGGCAGGGCTGCCCTTGCGAAGCAGATCGGAGTTGTCATCCCACCGACGAACAACTTCGTCGATGTCGAAAACTGTTCGGAGCGGGTCGTTTTCGTGTCGCACCGTCACCACCGCGGTCGGCAGCACGATGATCGAGATCCGGGCGGTCAGCAACCGCGAAGCGATATCGCCGGGAATGATCGGTCCGACGCCGGTGCCGTAGACGGTCAGGAAAGTGTGAGTGGCATATCGGGTTGCCTTGGTCCGCTGCCCGTCGACGTCCCGGACGGCACGCTCGTCGAGTCCGAGTTCGCCGGCGAGTTCGGTGAGCAACGCGGAGTCAGGGTTGCACAGATCCACCCACACCAGGGCGCCGGGCTCAGCCACATGCCGCGAGACATCCGCGAGGGGGAAGTTCTCCGCCTGCAGCACACCGTTCGACCACAACCGGGTACGGACAGCCGAGGACCTCGGGTGCGACACGTCGGTGGTCACAAGACGGTGGTCACAAGACGCGACCCACGATCAGGTCTAGTCCGACGTGTGGACGATCAGGACGTCGGTCTTGGCGCGACGCGCCACATTGGCCGGCACCGACCCGAGCAGACGGCCCGCGATCGTGTTGAGGCCGACGTTGCCCACCACAAGCAGATCCGCGCCCACCTCTTCGGCGAGTGCCACCAGTGCCTCGACCGGGGCACCCTCGATGGGCCGTTCCTCGACGTTCGTCGCACCCGCCGCTTTGGCACGGTCCCGGGCGTCATGCAGGAGTTCGTAGATGGGAGCGGTGCCCGCCATCTTGTAACCCTCATCCTTGAGCAGGTCCGAGGCACGGGTGTCCTCGGGGGCGGGCAGGAAGGCGGACGCCACGATCAGCCTGGCGTCGGGCCCGGAGGCGAGTTGGCCCGCCCGTTCGACCGCGCGTAACGATGACGCGGATCCGTCCGTGCCGACAACCACGGTTGTGTAACCGCCCATTCGAACCCTCCATTGCTCATGGCATTGCTCACGGCGTTGCTCATGGCGTTTCATACGCCAATCGAGACCCTAACCCCTCCGCACCTCGCCAGGGTGCGATTCAGATCACGCGGAGCAAGCCAGGAACCCGCCTGCTGCGGCCGGAGTCGGTGATGATGGGCCGGGACTAGTTGCCCGACCATCGCGTAGTGGGCGGCAGAACAGGATCGGCTGCCGGGGCGCCCGGGGTGACGGTGCCGGCCGGAGTGACGGTGCCGGCGGGCCCCTCGGCCGACCATCCGGTGCCGATGCAAACCAGTTCACGTGGCGTGGTGATGGTCTTGGGCAGTGGAATGCCGAACCCGGGAATGCCCGGGATGGTGATCTGCGGCGGCGAGAGCAGCGTCGCCACACCATTCGCCAGCGACGGCAGCACCTCGACGGGCGGGGTGGGCAGCGTCGCGAACGCGTTCGCGATCGGGGCGGACGGGATCAGCCCGGGCAGGCCCGGGGTGCTGGCAGCGGCACTGCCACCGGGCAAGCCCGGGAACAGGGCCGGCGGTGTCGCGGGAATCGCGAGGACATCCGCGATCGGCACACCGGGCACAGCCAGCGGCGGGGTCGGCAGACCGCCGCCGCCGCCACCGCCGGGCAAACCGGGCACTGCGGCCGGCGGAGTCGGGATGGCAACGCCGGTTCCGCCGACGGCGGCCGCCGGCAGCGCGGCGGGAGCGGGCGGCACGCCTGCCGCCAGTGACGCGATGGCTTCGGCGGGCAAGCCGGCGAGTTGAGCGACACGGGTGTCGATGTCATTCGGCAGCGGGCCGGACCCCGGGCCCGCGCCAGTGCCCACTCCGGCACCGGTTCCGGAACTGTTGAGGATGACGTTGTCCGAGTCCGTCCGACCGGCGCTGTCCTCGATGACCGCCCCGGGGACACCGCCTCCGGCCGCGCCGGCCGCAGGCGTACCCGGGGATGCAACGCCGACCGCTTCCGGCGCGCCGCCGGATCCGGCGATCGGCCCACCCGGTACGGCGCCGGGCGGGGTCGGAACGCCGCCGCCACCACCGCCGCCGGGCAGACCGGGAACGGCGGCGGGCGGCGTCACTGCCTCGGCGACTGCGGAGCCGCCCGGAGTGCCGGGCACTGCGGCGGGCGGCACAGGCAGAGTGTCGATGGATGCCGCGGTCGGGACGCCGGGAACCGCACCGGGGAGTCCGGGCAGAGCGTCGGCGCCCAGGCTGCCCGGCGTTCCCGGAAGTGCCGCGCCGGGCAGCGCCGACCCGGGTAGCGAGGCGGCGCTGGGAACACCCGGCAGGGTGATGTCCGGCGTGCCGGGGAACTCCAGGTTTCCGCCACCGAGTTCGGCACCGGGGATCGACAGCGGTGGCGGCGGCAGGGTGGCAGCCGAATCACTCACCACCGCACCAGGATTGGCGACCGGCGGAAGCGGCGGAGTCGGGATTGACGCGGCCGACGGGACGCCTGGGAGATCCACACCCGGTGCGGGCGGTGTCACGACCGCCGCCGGAATCGGATCACCGGGAATCACCGCCGGCGGCAGGGGCGGAGTGTCCACGACGGCGGCGGCCGGGATGCCGGGCGTCGCCAGTGGCGGAACCGGCGGTGTGCCGGCCAGGTCGGTCACCACATCACCGGGAATGGCGGCCGGCGGGCCGGGCGGCACGGCGAATCCACCCTCGACCGGGACACCGGGCACTGCGGCGGGCGGGCCGGGCGGCAGTCCCAACGGGGCGCCGACCGGCAGGTCGGGTACGGCGGCCGGCGGCGCGGGGATACCGGCGGCAGCGTCGGCGATCGTTGCGGCGGCGGCGCCACCGGCCTGGCCGATCGCGGCATCGGGCGCACCCGCCGCGGCGGCCGCGGGAAGTCCTTCGAGTCCGGCGCCGAGTGCACCGCCGCCAACAACTCCGGCGCTGACGTCAGCGTCG